>Ga0102588_1000210_pt1 | contig 79059 bp, 66 predicted proteins | sample AraplaMF_Col_mMS_FD_76854 | JGI IMG/M metagenome (GOLD analysis project Ga0102588, IMG submission 76854) | Arabidopsis root microbial communities from the University of North Carolina, USA - plate scrape MF_Col_mMS (SPADES assembly) (version 2) | ecosystem: Host-associated > Plants > Roots >...
TTATGGTTCCTCACAAGGCCGCAATTCGATGACCCCCATGCGCGTGGCGATTAAGGCGTTGAGGCTCCGGTCGGGCCCATCCGTGCCAATCGAAGTCGTCCACACTGACCTTCCCACGAATGATTTCTCGGCTCTGTTTGAAGCGCTTTCTTCAAGCCCTGACAGCTACATGAATGAAGCTTCTGATGTTTTTCCCTCTGCGATCGGCAGGTCGTATTTCGAGCCATTGTTTCCACGTCAACGCGTGGATCTCGGATGGTCGACGTGGTCATTGCAGTGGATGAGTATCGGAATGATCCAAGCGCCTGATCACATTCTCGCTGGAATGAGTGCCACGCCTGCAGTGGTTTCCGCGGTAAAGCGACAACAGGCGAAAGATTGGGAGCGCTTCCTGGTCCTACGGTCACGGGAAATGCGCCCTGGCGGGAAACTCGTGGCGGGCTTTACGGCCCGCACAGCCGACATCACGGGTTGGGAATGGCTCCTTGGCGAGCTCTGGTCGGCATTGTGTGACATGACGGCGGATGGCTGGCTTTCGGAACGAGAGCAGACCCGCATCACAATACCGATCGGCATACGAACCTTGGATGAGATCAGGAAACCGTTCTTGAAAGTCGAAAATTTCGCCGATCTAGAACTCGAGCATCTCGATCTCGTCAGACTCACGGACCCTTGTTGGGAGCAATTCGAAAGGAACGGCGATGTGTTGGCGTTCGCCAAGCGTCACATGGCAATGATGCAAGCCTGGTGCGAGCCGACAATCGCGAGCTTGATCGAGCCATCTCGCAATCCGGCCGCATTTGTCGCTGAACTGTTCAACCGGTTTGAGCGTAGACTGGTTGAAGGTCCCCGGCCTCACGAACCCTACATGGCCGCCGTGGTGTTATCCAAACGAGCCTAGCCAGAGAATTGGCGCGCGGCGGAAATCTGACATTCTCGATGATCCTGATGCCGACAAATCTCTTTCTGCCAATACGGGTATGTTCCATCCGGGCAACCCTCTTGAGAGAGGCTCTGAAGGTCTTTTCCGTCCCTTCTGCCCCGAAAGCCGGCCAGGTGACTGGTGGGCGCCCATAAGCTTGCTGCGTCTTCTACATTGCAGCCAGCCGGCTCGCACTTCATGATAAGCGCATCGGATATCGAAAGCGGCGGCAAATGCATATCTTCCTCGTTCGACACGGCGAATCGCTTGGCAATATCAATGAACAAGCCTACCGGCAGTTCGGCGACCATAATGTTCCGTTGACGCAGTGGGGGTATCGGCAAGCACTGGCGGCCGGGCGAGCAATCGCAGCCTATCTTGCCGAATTGCCGCGCGGACAGATACGACAACTTGACGTCTGGTATTCTCCCTATATGCGGACGCGGCAAAGCAAGGACGCCTTGCTGGAGGCGCTGCCTCCCGGATTGGTCAGGAGCGTTCGTGAGGACTACCTGTTGCGCGAGCAGGATTTCGGTCTCTTCACCGAGATCTATGACCACGCGGAGCGAAGACAGAAATTTCCTGATGAGTTCGAGAAGTGGGCGAGATTGCGGAGCAACAGCGGGAAGTTCTACGCAAGGCCACCGGATGGCGAGAGCAGGGCGGATGTTGCCCAGCGGCTTCGTCTATTCCTTCAAACCGTGACGGGCGACGTGCGCGATGGCAACAACGACCTGATCGTCGTTGGCCATGGTGTAACCAACAGGGCGTTCGAAATGAACTTTCTCCACCACGCCGTCGATTGGTTCGAGCGCTCCGACAATCCGGGAAATTCCGACGTGACTTTAATCGCCGGGACACACGCGCGCGGCTTCAGATCAACCCTGTTGCACAAGGCCGAAGACCGCCGAACCGGAGATGAAGAGTTGCGCGATGCCTATGGATCCGAACTGACGCTCACGCCGAAAGCCACGCCATAGACCCGCCGCTATCGCATATCCAGAAAAGTGCGACTGCTTCGACCCGGGGCATGAAGGGCCTCCATTGGAGGGAGGGTTCGAAGCACCGGTTGCCACGATGCCTCGAAGCCTCCCTCGTCCTTCCAGGAGATGAAGGACAAGGAGGACATAGGTCGCAAATCGGAGCGGGGAAGGGGGCCACAGCCTGAGACAAGCGAATATGGTCCATCTGCAAGGCGGATAGTAGGCTAGCAAAATCAAGCGCCTGGGAAAGGAAACCTTGCGGGACCATGAAAAAGTCAGAACGTGTTGTCGATTCTGGCCGTCCCCAAACGTTCCTTGTTGGACGGCGGTTACGGAATCCGCCCAGTCGTCCTTTCAATATCTGGAGGAGTTGATGTGATGGATGCGAACAATCTTGTTTCCGCGCGGGAGCTGGCCAGAAGAAACGGCCTCAGTTTTCCGAACGAAAGCCCCGAGTATCGGCAGGCCCGCGATGAATTGCTCGCCGAGGAAATCGAGTTGCGCCGACATATCGAACGCGTTGCCGAGCAGCGCCGTGCGCTGCCGCCAGGCGGTCAGGTCCGGAAGGACTATCGCTTCCAGGGCCCCGATGGCGAGGTTACCTTGAGAGACCTGTTCGGGGGCAAATCCACATTGGTGATTTACAGCTACATGTATGGGCCGCAACGCGAACGACCATGCCCGATGTGCACGTCCATGCTGTCGGCGCTCGACGGAGAAGTCCCAGATATTTGCCAGCAGGTGGCCTTTGCCGTCGTCGCACGCTCGCCGATTGAACGTTTACTGGCGTTCAAGAAGGAGCGCGGCTGGCATCACTTGCCACTCTACTCCGACACGACGGACGAATTCAGTCGCGATTATCATGCCATTGGTCCTGATGGCGGCGATGACGCTGCCTATAATGTCTTCACGGTCAAGGATGGCGTCATCCATCACTTCTGGAACCCGGAAATGGGCCCCGCAACTGCCGATCCCGGCCAGGATCCGCGCGGCGCGCCGGATTTCATGCCGCTGTGGACCGTGCTCGACACAACGCCGGATGGGCGGCCGCCGAGCTGGTATCCGAGCCTTACCTATAGCAGTGGGCCGTAGGGGAGGGCCGTCAGTAAGGCGGGCGTCAGCCTTGCCTGCCGACGCTCGCATACATGCCCGTGGTACGAAACTCGGTCGGGTTCGTGCCATAGATGCGCCGAAAGACCTTGGAAAAATAGTTCGCGTCCTCGAAGCCTGAGCGGATTGCGACCTCCTTGACGGGCATGTTCGCGGTCTTGGTCAACAGTTTGACGGCCCGCTTCAGTCGTTTCTGCAGGACGAACTCGGCGGGCGGCAGGCCCTCGTTGGCTGCGAACATTCGCGAGAAATGTGCCCGGCTGAGGCCTGCGACCCGCGCAAGATCCTCGACCGGCAGAGGACGTTCCAAATTCGCCATGATGTAGTCGATGACATGCTGCATCGTCCGGTATTCTTCACTGAAAACAGGATGCGAACCGAAGACATCGTCGTACAGCGCCATGGCCGCCTCATAGGCGATTGCCGAAGCCAGGCCGGGCGTCTCCGCGCCATTGATCAGCCGGAGACTGCAATCTGCCAGATGCTCGATCGTTTGCGGTTGCAGTTTCAGGATCGGTCCGGTCACCGCGAGGATCGAGCGGTGGATGCGCAGCGCCTCCTCGCCATTCATCGAAATCCAGAAAAATTCCCAGCGGTCCCCCTCTTCAAGCCAATAGCGGTGATTGTGCGGGACGAGCACGAGCAGTGTCTCGCCCTCTTTCACCCGAAGCTGGCGATTCTCGTAACGCAGGTTGCCCGCGCCTTTGATCGTATGCTGCAGGACGGTGAACGGTGTTTGGCCGCGCTTTCTGCCATCCCAGTCGTAGGTCGCATTCTCTCGGATCTCGTAGCCCGTGCTCGTCGGCATTGTGTGCAGGCTCTGGCGGCCACGCGGCAGCGACACGGTCCTCATGGCCGGCCCGTTGTCAATCAATTGTTGCAGCACAAAATTACCCATGAAAGCATAATCCTTCTCTGGCGGCCCCGCCGAATATGCGCATAATCCGCCCCCAAGAGAGAGAACACCGCCTGCACCGAGGAGCGGCAGGGAGGAGAATAAGCCGGATTTCTGGCCTTTTTTGGTGTCGGGCGCAAGTCCGGGTCCATTTCTTCTTCTCATCGTTCAGCGCCGGCAAATTTGATCGCATTGAGGCAAGGATCATGAGTTTCAAAATCGCTATCATCGGCGCAGGCAGCGTCGGCTTCACAAAAAAACTGTTCACCGACATCCTCTGTGTGCCGGAATTCCAGGACGTCGAGTTCGCGCTTACCGACATGAGCGAACATAATCTGCAGATGATCAAGCAGATCCTCGACACGATCGTTTCCTCCAACAAGCTGCCAACCAGGGTTACCGCGACGACGAACCGCCGCGAGGCACTGACGGGTGCGCGCTATGTCATCAGCTGCGTGCGCGTCGGCGGCCTGGAAGCCTACGCCGATGACATCCGCATTCCCCTGAAGTACGGCATCGACCAGTGCGTCGGCGATACGATCTGCGCCGGCGGCATTCTCTACGGCCAGCGCAATATTCCTGTCATTCTGGATTTCTGCAAAGACATCCGTGAAGTCGCAGAGCCTGGTGCGAAGTTCCTGAACTACGCAAACCCGATGGCAATGAATACCTGGGCCGCCATTGAATACGGCAAGGTCGATACGGTCGGTCTCTGCCATGGGGTCCAGCATGGCGCCGAACAGATCGCTGAGGTGCTCGGCGCGAAATCACCTTCCGAACTCGACTACATCTGCTCTGGCATCAACCACCAGACTTGGTTTGTCGATCTCAAACTCAACGGCCGCAAGATCGGCAAGGATGAGCTGGTTGCCGCCTTCGAAGCCCATCCGGTCTTCTCGCAGCAGGAAAAGCTGCGCATCGACGTGCTGAAGCGGTTCGGGGTCTACTCCACGGAAAGCAACGGTCATCTGTCCGAGTATCTTCCCTGGTACCGCAAGCGCCCCGACGAGATCACCAAGTGGATCGACATGTCCGACTGGATCCATGGCGAAACCGGTGGATATCTGCGTCACTCCACCGAGACCCGCAACTGGTTCGAAACCGAATTCCCGCAATTCCTGGAGTCGGCATCGAAACCGATCGATCGGTCCAAGCGTTCGAACGAGCATGCGAGCCATATTCTTGAAGCCCTCGAAACCGGACGTGTCTACCGCGGCCACTTCAACCTCAAGAACAATGGGATCATCACCAACCTGCCGGCCGATGCGATTATCGAGTCCCCCGGCTTCGTCGACCGCTTCGGCATCAACATGGTTTCCGGGATCACGATCCCCGAAGCATGTGCGGCCACCTGCATGGCGTCGATCAACGTTCAACGCATGTCGGTTCATGCGGCCATCAGCGGCGATATCGACCTTTTGAAGCTCGCCGTTCTGCATGATCCGCTGGTCGGTGCCGTCGCGACGCCGGAGGAGGTCTGGCAGATGGTCGACGAGATGGTCGTCGCCCAGGCGCGCTGGTTGCCGCAATATGCGGATGCAATCCCGGCTGCCAAGGAACGTCTGGCGAAATCGACTGTCAAGACCCGCGACTGGGCAGGTGCCGCCCGTCGCAACGTCCGTTCCATCGACGAGCTGCGTGCCGAAAAGGCTGCACTCAAGCAGGCCGTCTAAAGCTTCCGGACACGGGTGGCGATGGGGCTCCGGGAGGGAACTCATCGCCGAAGTCCCGTCGCCGGATCGTTTGAGGAGAAGCGGGGCTGCCACAAGCACCCCGAAAAACAAAGGGAGAGACGATGAGTAATATCCGCAACCTTGGCATTCTTGCCGGACTGGCGCTGAGCGTCTCGGTCTCGGCATTGAGCGCCTATGCTTCCGAGCCGACGACACCGCCCGTTCCGCCGCAGTTTCCGGCGGAAGGCAAGATCAAATACGTATCGAGAGATTCCATCGAGGAATTCAAGGCGCTTCCGGCGTATCACGAGCCGGACTGGGTCACGAAGAACTTCGTCGACAGCGGCAAGCTGCCGCCCGTCAAGGATCGACTGCCCAAGGAACCTCTCGTCTTCAAGACCGACAACATGGTCGATGGCATCGGCGTTTATGGCGACACGATGCGCCATGTCATCGGCGGCCGGCCGGAAGGCTGGAACTATGGTGCCGGCCAGACACAGGGTTGGGGCGGCATCGATATCGGTCTGTCGGAGTGCCTGACGCGCACCGCGCCGCTCTTCCAGGTCGAAGCAAAGGACACCGAGCCGCTTCCCAACCTCGCCAAGAGCTGGGACTGGTCGCCGGATGGCCACAAGCTGACCATGCACCTGGTTGAAGGTGCCAAGTGGTCGGATGGCGCGCCCTTCAACGCCGACGACATCATGTTCTACTGGGACGACGAAGTCATCGATCCGAACGTCTCGCCGCTCGGCGGCGGCGCATCGCCTGAGGCCTTCGGCGAGGGAACGACGCTCAAGAAGATCGACGATTACACCGTCGAATGGACCTTCAAGGATGCTTTCCCGAAGCAGTATCTTTACACGATGGCCTATCCGAGCTTCTGCCCGGGCCCGTCGCATATCCTGAAGCCGCAGCATCCGAAGTATTCGAAGAACACTTACGACCAGTTCAAGAATGCCTTCCCGCCGGAATTCATGAACATGCCGGTCATGGGTGCCTGGGTGCCGGTCGAATACCGTCCCGACGACATTATCGTCATGCGCCGCAACCCCTACTACTGGAAGGTCGACGAAAAGGGCAACCAGCTGCCCTATCTCAACGAGTTGCACTACAAGCTGTCCACCTGGGCTGATCGTGACGTGCAGGCCGTTGCCGGTTCCGGCGACTTCTCCAATCTTGAGCAGCCCGAAAATTTCGTGGCTTCGCTGAAGCGTGCGGCCGAAAAGACTGCACCCGCACGTTTGGCCTTCGGCCCCCGCCTGATCGGCTACAACATGCGCATGAACCTCTCCGCAAACGGATGGGGCGACCCTGATGCCCGCGGCCAGGCGATCCGTGAACTCAACCGGAACGAAGACTTCCGCAAGGCAGTCACCATGGGTCTCGACCGCAAGGCAATCGGCGACTCGCTGGTCAAGGGTCCATTCACGGCGATCTATCCCGGCGGCCTCTCATCGGGCACGAGCTTCTATGATCGCAACTCCGTGGTCTATTATCCGTTCGACCTCAAGGGCGCGAAGGAACTGCTCGCCAAGGTCGGCCTGAAAGACACCGATGGCGATGGCTTCCTGAACTTCCCGGCGGGAACAGAAGGCGGCAAGAACATCGAAATCGTGCTTCTGGTCAACAATGCCTACGCGACGGACAAGAGCCTTGCCGAGGGTGTCATCGGCCAGATGGAAAAGCTCGGCCTGAAGGTCATTCTCAATGCGTTGGATGGCCCGAAGCGTGACGACGCCCATTACGCCGGCCGTTTCGACTGGTTGATCCAGCGCAGCTCGCCCGAGCTTGCCTCGGTCGTCCAGAACACCGAGCAGCTGGCGCCTGTTGGTCCGCGGACGAGCTGGCAACATCGTGCCGGCAAGGACGGCAAGGTTGACCTGATGCCCTACGAACAGAAGATGGTCGATATCATCACGAAGTTCCAGAGCAGTCAGGACAACAACGAGAAGGTCGAGCTGATGAAGCAGTACCAAAAGGTTGCGACCGAGAATGTCGATACGGTTGGCCTCACGGAATATCCGGGTGCCCTGATCGTCAACAAGCGCTTCTCGAACGTTCCCGCAGGTACTCCGATCTTCATGTTCAACTGGGCCGAGGATTCCGTCATCCGCGAGCGTCTGTGGGTGGCTGCCGACAAGCAGGGCAAATACGAGCTGTTCCCCGAACAGCTGCCTGGCAAGCCTGGCGACAAAGGTCCGAACAACTAAGAACTCCCCTCCCAACGAGGACTCCGGTCGCGCGTGAAGCGCGGCCGGGCAATATCAACAAGCCAGCCGCACCGACAGGCGCGACCGGCGGCAAGGAGAAGCGAACCGTCCGATGTTACGATTCCTGCTCGTGCGCATAGCCTCTGCGATTCCCGTCCTCGTCATTTTGAGCGTCGTGACTTTCGCGATCATCCAGGCGCCGCCCGGTGACTATGCCGACTACATCCGTTCGCAGCTGATCAATCAGAGTGGTGCCTCATTCGCGCAGGCGGATGAACAGGCCCAGGCATACCGGATCGCCCACGGCCTCGACCAACCGATGGTCATCCAGTACGTCAACTGGATCAAGGGCATCATTACCCGCGGCGATTTCGGCTACAGCATGTTCTACAACAAGCCTGTTGCCGATGTCGTGGCCGAACGCCTGCCGCGCACGCTGGCGCTGGCCCTCGTCTGCCACATCTTCGCATCCGTGCTTGGCATCGGCTTCGGCATCTGGGCCGCAACCCGTCAGTATAGCTGGGTCGACAGCCTTCTTTCCGGCATCTCCTTCCTTGGCATGACGGTGCCGCGCTTCCTGATGGCGCTGATCATCGTCTACCTCCTGGTCTTCCAGTTCAACGTCTCGGAAATCGGCAGCTTCTTCTCGCCGCAATTTGGCGGGGCGCCGTGGTCCTGGGCAAAGTTCGTCGATCTCGTCAGCCATGTCTGGCCGGTCGTCGCCATCGCCACCTTCGGCGGGCTCGCCTACAACATGCGTGTCATGCGCGGCAATCTGCTCGATACGCTGAACGCGCAATATGTTGAAACGGCTCGCGCCAAGGGCCTCTCCGGCAGTGCTGTTGTCATGCGCCACGCGGTGCCGAACGCGCTGCATCCGCTCGTTATGTATCAGGGCGTCGTGCTTCCCTACATGCTGACCGGCGAGATCGAGACCGCGATCATCTTCTCGCTGCCAACCGTCGGACCGGCGATCGTCGGCTCCATGGCAATCGGCGACGTCTATGTCACGGCCACCTTCATGATGGTGCTTTCCGCCACGCTGATCGTCGGCAACATCATCGCCGACATGCTGCTTGCCATGCTGGACCCGCGCGTCCGCCAGTACGGAGGAGCCTGACATGCTCGCCTTCGATTCAGCTCCTCCGCCACCGCACGAGGAAATCACCAAGCATCCGCATAACGGCAATGAAAGCTATCTTTCGCTCGTCTGGCGCCGGCTGCGACGTTCCTGGACAGGCATGATGGGCCTAATCCTCGTCGGCCTGCTGCTCTTCATGGCAATTTTTGCGGATTTCTTCGCGCCGATGGATCCAAAGGCGACCGATGTTGGCTTCGCCCCGCCTCAGCTTGTCAGCCTGCGCGACAAAGACGGCAACTTCGCCTTTCCGCCGCGCGTCTATGCGCTCGGCGAATCCGAGGAACTCGATCCGGTCACGTTCCAGCCAATCGTCGGGCCGGACTACAACAACCCGCGCTATCTCGGTTTCTTCGTGAGAGGCGCTGAATACAGGCTCCTTGGCCTCATTCCTGCCGACCGGCACTTCTTCGGATCGGTCGATGGCCAACCGGTCCATTTCCTCGGAACCGACAAGTTTGGTCGTGACATCCTCTCGCGTGCCATCATCGGCTCACGCATCTCGCTGATGATCGCGCTGACCGTGGTCTTCATTGTCACCATTGTCGGAACAACCGTTGGCATGGTCTCGGGCTATTTCGGCGGAACCTTCGATGCCTGGGTGCAACGCTTCGTGGAGATCGTCCTTGCCTTCCCGCAGTTGCCGCTATATCTGGCCCTGACGTCGCTGATCCCGGTCACCGCACCAACCAATGTGTTCCTGGCATTTGTCATCGTGGTCATGTCGGCACTCGGTTGGGCGCAAATGTCGCGCGAAGTTCGCGGGAAGACGCTGGCACTCGCCCGTATAGACTATGTGCGCGCTGCCATGGCCGTTGGCGCTTCTGACCGGCGCATCATCTTCCAGCACATTTTCCCGAATGTGATGAGCCACGTGATCGTTGCGGTCACCCTGCATATCCCGAGCGTCGTGCTGCTGGAATCGTTCCTCGGCTTCCTCGGCTTCGCCGTAAAGCCACCGCTGATTTCCTGGGGCCTGATGCTGCAGGATACCGCAAATTACTCCGTGATCGGGACCTACCCCTGGATCCTGGCGCCTGTCGGCTTCGTGCTGGTCACCGTCTTCGCCTTCAATGCACTGGGCGACGGTCTGCGCGACGCGGTCGATCCCTATTGAGGTGATGAAGATGGCCCTCTCACTCGTCAATTCCTTCGCTCCGCCGGTGCGCCACGACCACGAGACGCATCAGGAAAAACCCGTCATCGACGCCCGCAATATCGGCGTCAAGTTCAAGGTCGAGCACGGCATCGTCGACGCGGTAAAGGATATATCCTTTCAGCTCTACCGCGGAGAAACGATCGCCATTGTCGGCGAATCGGGGTCCGGCAAGTCCGTGACTGCCCGCACGGTCATGGGCCTTTTGTCCAAGCGTGCAACCGTCTCGGACAAGTCGAGCGTCCACTATGACGGCAACAACATCCTGACATTTTCGGAGCGTCAGCGTCGCAAACTGCGCGGCGACCGGATCTCGATGATCTTCCAGGAGCCGATGAGTTCACTGAACCCGATCTACACGATTGGCAGCCAGATCATCGAAGCGATCCGTGTCCACCGCAAGGTCGGCCGCAAACAAGCCGAGGTACGGGCCCTGGAGCTGTTGAACCATGTGCAGATTCCCGATCCGGAAGCGCGGCTGAAGCAGTATCCGCATCAGCTGTCGGGCGGGCAGCGCCAGCGTGTGATGATCGCCATGGCTCTTGCCAACGATCCTGATGTGCTGATTGCAGACGAACCGACGACGGCGCTTGACGTCACCGTGCAGGCCCAGATCCTCAACCTCATTCGCAGCCTCCAGACGGAACTGCGAATGGCGGTGATCCTCATCACTCACGACCTCACGGTGGTGCAGAAGTTCTCCGACTATGTCTACGTCATGCAGCATGGTGAAATGCGCGAGCACAACACGACGGCGCGCCTCTTTGCCAATCCGCAGCACGCCTATACCAGACATCTTCTTGGCTCCGAGCCGCGTGGGCAGGCCAATCCGTTGCCAGAAGGATCTGACATCATCCTCGAGGCGCGCGACGTGAGGGTCTCCTTCATGATGCGCCACGGCAGTTTCTTCAAACCGCAATTGAAGGAACTGGTCGCCGTCGACAGCCTGAACCTGACGCTACGACGTCACGAAACGCTGGGTCTTGTCGGTGAATCTGGCTCCGGCAAGACGACTTTCGGACAGGCGCTGCTTCGACTGAACGACCCTGATGGCGGAGAGATCTTCTTCGACAAGCTGCCGATCCATGGCAAATCCCGGGCCGAGATGCGGCCGCTTCGCTCACGCATGCAGGTCGTCTTTCAGGATCCGTTCTCCTCGCTCAACCCGCGCATGACGATCGGCCAGATCATCGAGGAAGGGTTGGTCGTCAACCAACTGGGCGCGACCAGGGCAGAGCGGCTCGATCGTGTTCGCGAGGCGCTGATTGCGGCAGGCATGCCGGGCAATATCCTGTCGCGTTTCCCGCATGAATTTTCCGGCGGTCAACGCCAGCGCATCGCGATCGCTCGCGCCATCGCACTCGAGCCGGAGTTCATCCTGCTCGATGAACCGACCTCGGCGCTCGACCTTTCCGTCCAGGCCCAGATCATCGAACTGCTTCGCAAGCTGCAGGACGAGCGCGGCCTCAGCTACCTCTTCATCTCGCACGATCTCAAGGTCGTGCGCGCCCTCTGCCACCGTGTGATCGTCATGCAGCATGGCAAGATCATGGAGGAGGGACCCGTCAACGAAGTTCTCACCAATCCCAAGACCGCCTACACGGAACGGCTCGTCAAAGCCGCTTTCGAGGTCGCCTGATTGCACATGCCGGAGGTTATAATGGCAAGAAATCCCAAGATCACGTTCATCGGAGCTGGCTCCACCGTCTTCATGAAGAACATCGTCGGCGACGTGCTGCAGCGCCCGGCGCTGTCGGGTGCGACCATCGCCTTGATGGACATCAACCCGCAGCGCCTCGAAGAAAGCGCCATCGTTGTCAACAAGCTGATCTCGACGCTTGGCGTCAAGGCCAAGGCGGAGACCTATTCAGACCAGCGCAAGGCCCTGGCTGGCGCCGACTTCGTCGTCGTCGCCTTCCAGATCGGCGGCTACGAGCCCTGCACCGTGACCGACTTCGAAGTCCCGAAGAAATACGGCCTGCGCCAGACGATTGCCGATACACTTGGCGTTGGCGGCATCATGCGGGGCCTGCGAACAGTGCCGCATCTCTGGAAGATCTGCGAGGACATGCTCGCTGTCTGCCCCGAGGCGATCATGCTGCAATATGTGAACCCGATGGCGATCAATACCTGGGCGATTGCGGAAAAATATCCCACGATCAGGCAGGTCGGTCTCTGCCACTCCGTGCAGGGCACGGCAATGGAACTGGCCCACGACCTCGACATTCCCTACGAGGATATCCGTTACCGTTCGGCCGGCATCAATCACATGGCATTCTATCTGAAGTTCGAGCATCGCCAGCCAGATGGCTCCTACAAGGATCTCTATCCGGATCTCGTGCGCGCCTATCGCGAAGGCCGTGCGCCGAAGCCCGGCTGGAACCCGCGTTGTCCGAACAAGGTCCGTTACGAGATGCTGACCCGTCTCGGCTACTTTGTCACTGAAAGCTCGGAGCATTTTGCCGAATATACGCCTTACTTCATCAAGGAGGGCCGCGAGGATCTGATCGAGAAGTTCGGCATTCCGCTCGACGAATATCCGAAGCGCTGCATCGAACAGATCGAGCGCTGGAAGGGGCAGGCCGAGGCCTACCGTTCGGCCGACAAGATCGAGGTCAAGCAGTCGAAGGAATACGCGTCCTCGATCATCAATTCGGTATGGACGGGTGAGCCGTCCGTGATCTACGGCAACGTCCGCAACAATGGCTGCATCACGTCGCTGCCGTCCAATTGCGCCGCCGAAGTGCCGTGCCTCGTTGATGCATCCGGCATCCAGCCGACGTTCATCGGCAACCTGCCGCCGCAGCTCACGGCACTCATGCGCACCAACATCAATGTCCAGGAGCTGACGGTCCAGGCGCTGATGACGGAAAATCGTGAGCATATCTACCACGCTGCCATGATGGATCCTCATACAGCGGCCGAACTCGACCTCGACCAGATCTGGTCGATGGTGGACGAACTGCTGGCCGCCCACGGTGACTGGTTGCCTGCATGGGCGCGCACCGGCCGCAAGGTTCAGGCCGCCTGACCATCTCTCTCCCGGTCACGGCCCCAAGAGGTCCCGCGGCATCGCCGCGGGACTTTTGCTATCGGGCACATAAAGTCGGCGGCCCGATTGATTAAATCAATATCTCTGATATAGAACCAATTGCGTAATCTTGTCCTGTGCCGATCGGAACCCCATGAGCCGCAGCTTCCTTGTCGTCGACCCCGAAGAGGGTATGCCTATCCTCAAGGGACTGGCATCGCCGGCTCGCGTGGCGGTGTTGAAGCTTCTCCACGAGAAGGGGGCGCTCAACGTCAACGAAATAGCTGATATCCTTGATCTGCCGCAATCCAGCGTGTCGACCAACGTCCAGATGTTGGAAGAGGCGGGGCTTATCCACACGGAAACCCAGAAGGCCCGCAAGGGCAATCAGAAGGTCTGCCGCAGCGTTTATGACGAGATCCTGGTGGTCTTCAAGAATGAAATCAAGGAAACTGAACCAGACGCGATCGAGGTATCGATGCCGCTTGGTCTCTATACGAGCTTCGAGGTGACGGCGCCTTGCGGACTTTGCTCGGCCGACGGCATCATCGGGTTGCTCGATGTGCCCAACACCTTCCTTGATCCCGACCGCATGAAGGCGGGGCTCATCTGGTTCACACGCGGGCATGTTGAATATCAGTTTCCCAACAATGCGCGATTGACGAATACCAGCATCCGCGAAATCGAGTTCCTAATGGAGCTAAGCTCCGAGGTTCCCGGTACCAGCGCCGACTGGCCCTCCGACATAACCCTGACGGTCAACGGGGTTGATATCGGAACCTGGACGTCTCCGGGTGATTTTGGCGACAAACGCGGTGTGTTCACCCCGGATTGGTGGAAACTGAAGGGATCGCAGTACGGCAAGCTGAAGAACTTCCGCATCAATGATGACGGCGCCTTTGTCGATGGATTGCGCATTTCCGAGATCACGCTCGCTGACCTGAAGCTCGACGAACACCATTCGATCCGCTTGCGCATCGGTGTGCGCGACAACGCCAAACATCCTGGCGGCATCAACATCTTCGGGCGCGGATTCGGCAATTACGACCAGGACATTCTGCTGCGTCTCAAGACTCGGTAAGTCTGTCCGATTTTCTGCATTTTGGTCTTGACCCCGCCCCGGGCTTCCGCTTTATTCATCTCAAATTGTGATACAGATCACAAATGACGATACAGTGGAGGATCTCATGAAGGTCGCGGTTACAGCGCACAGCAAATACACGATCTCGGACATCGACCCGCGCCTTTACGGCTCGTTCATCGAGCATCTCGGTCGGGCCGTCTATACGGGCATCTATGAGCCGGATCATGCGACCGCCGACGAGAACGGCATGCGCCGGGACGTCATCGATCTCGTCAAGGAATTGAATGTTCCGATCGTACGCTATCCCGGCGGCAATTTCGTCTCGGCCTACAACTGGGAAGACGGTATCGGCCCCAAGGAAGATCGTCCGACCCGCCTCGACCTTGCCTGGCATACATCCGAAAGCAACCAGGTCGGCATCCACGAATTCGCCGAGTGGTGTGTCTCGGCGAATACGGAGATGATGCTGGCCGTCAACCTCGGTTCGCGTGGCCTCGACGAGGCGCGCAACTTCCTCGAATATGTCAATCATTCTGGCGGCAGCGAGTGGAGTGACAAGCGCATTGCCAACGGAAGAAAGGAGCCCTGGGACGTCAAGCTCTGGTGCCTGGGCAACGAAATGGACGGACCCTGGCAGATCGGCCACAAGACGGCGGACGAATATGGCCGTCTGGCACACGAAACCGCCAAGGCCATGCGCGCCTTTGACAGCTCCCTCGAACTCGTCGTCTGCGGCTCGTCCAACGCACACATGCCGACCTATCCGGAGTGGGAGGCAACGGTCCTCGACCACACCTACAATGAGGTCGACTACATCTCGCTGCACATGTACTTCGAAAACCGCGCCAAGAACACGGCCAACTATCTCGCCCGCAGCATCGAGCTGGACAATTATATCGGCACGGTCGCAGGCGTCATCGATTACGTCAAGGCGAAGAAGCGCTCGTCAAGGAACGTCTATATCTCCTTCGACGAGTGGAACGTCTGGTACCACTCCAAGGAGCGCGACAAGGCAACGCTTGCCGGCGCCAATGGCTGGCCGCATGCGCCGGCCCTTCTGGAAGACGACTACAACTTCGAGGACGTGCTCCAGGTTGGCTGCATCCTCAACACCTTCATCAACCGCGCCGATGTCGTCAAAATTGCCTGCCTGGCGCAGCTCATCAACGTCATTGCACCCATCATGACGGTCCCTGGCGGCCCGGCGTGGCGTCAGACGATCTTCTATCCCTACTATTTCGCTTCCGTCTACGGGCGTGGAACTGCGCTCAAACTGATGGTCGACAGCCCGAGCTACAAGGTCGACGACCTTGGAGATGTGCCCTACCTCGACGTATCGGCGGTCCATGATGCGGACAAGAAGACGGTGACCTTCTTCATCGTCAACCGCCACGGGACCGAGACGCTCGATCTCGATGCGAGCCTCTTGGAATTCGGTGCCTTGCGGGTCATCGACGATCAGGTCGTGGCCCATGCGGATCTCAACATCACCAATACCGCCGACAAGCCCGACAACGTCGTGGCGAAGGCCGTCAGGGGCACGAGCTTTGCCGATGGCAAGCTCAGCGCCAGGATCGCGCCGCTCTCCTACAGGATGATCCGCCTGCAGGCATAATATAAATCCGCTTTGCTGATACATATCAAACGATGTGTTGACAAAGCAATTGTATGATCTAACGTCAGCGCACCGGTTTTGACGTGCCACTGGGAGGAAGAGATGGGAGCGACAGCTTCTGTTTTGGCACTATCACTGACTGAGGGGCATTCGCCGATAGAAGCGGATGCATCGCTCTCAGCATGCCTGCCATGTGTCCATATCGGTTTTTCGGGTTCTGACTGCAATCCAGGAGCAGCCGGATGACCGCCAATATCGAAATTCAGAATGTCACCAAGCGCTACGGCTCGATGACCGTCCTCGACGGCTTGTCACTGTCGATCAGGGCCAACGAGTTCCTGGTCTTCCTGGGGCCGTCGGGCTGCGGAAAATCGACGCTGTTGCGCATGATTGCTGGGCTCGAAAGCGTGGATGACGGCACGATCTCCATCAATGGCGAGCGCATCGACACGTTGCCGCCCGGTCAGCGCGACATCGCCATGGTGTTCCAATCCTATGCGCTCTACCCGCACATGACGGTGGCCGACAACATGGCCTTCGGACTGCGCAACATCAATCTTTCGAGCGATGTGATCTCGAAGCGAATTGCCGAAGCAGCCCGCATGCTCGAGATCGGCCACCTCCTGGAGCGCAAGCCTGGTCAGCTGTCCGGCGGCCAGCGCCAGCGCGTCGCCATTGGCCGCGCCATCGTCAAGGAACCGAAGGCGTTCCTCTTCGACGAGCCGCTGTCCAACCTCGACGCGGCGTTGCGCGTTCGCACCCGCGTCGAACTCGCCCAGCTGCGCAATCGGGTGAGATCGACGATGATCTTCGTGACGCATGATCAGATCGAGGCAATGACGCTCGCCGACCGCATTGTCGTCATGAACAATCGCAAGATCGAGCAGATCGGCACGCCGATGGAGATCTATTCGCGTCCGGCAAGCCGGTTCGTCGCCACTTTTGTCGGCTCTCCGACCATGAACTTCCTGACCGTCGCCCTGTCGGAAGAAAACGGTTTCCTGCGCGCAAGGCTTCCCGACGGCACGCAACTCAAGACCGCCATCCGCGCAGCTGGGGTCAAGGGTGGCGAGTACTCGCTGGGCATTCGTGCCGAGGCCGTCAAGCTCGCCAACGGCGTTGCTGCGACGACGACGGGCAAGGTGGATGTCCTCGAGCGTCTTGGCGATCGCACCCTTCTTTATACGCGCCTCAAGGATGGCAGCGTCGTCATTGCCGAGGACATCGGCAACAGCCGCGTGGCAATCGGCGACGAGGTGGGGCTGGCGCTCGACGGGACGCGCACGCATCTCTTCGATGATGCCGGTCACGCCTGGCACAATGAGGAGGCCGGTCATGGCTGAGGCGGCACTCGATCGCGCCGAGGCGACGGCTACGGCCGCCGTACGGCGCAACATCCAGAACATCAATGCGCCGCAATGGCGCAATGCCCTCTTCGTTGCGCCCTATCTCCTCGTCTTCGTGGCCCTTCTCGTCGTCCCGCTTTTCTGGGGCATCTGGCTGAGCCTGCACAAGGCGGACGCCTTTGGCGTCGGCAAGTTCGTCGGCCTGACCAACTATATCCGCCTCTATAACGACCGCATCTTCCTGCAGGCGATCGGCAACACCTTCTATTTCGTCTTCCTGACGGTACCGGCGCTCGCGATCATCGGCCTGATGCTGGCGCTGGCGCTCAACCGCCGCACCCGCACCGCCGCCGTGCTGCGCGCCTTCTATTTTTCCTCTTCCGTTCTTTCGGTGACGATCGTGACGCTGATCTGGCGGATCGTCTTCATCGGCAATTTCGGTTTGCTGGCGACGATCTACGGCTGGTTCGGGGCGACTGCGCCGGCTTTTCTCTCCGATCCGCAGCTTGCCATGATCGGCATCGCGATCGCCACCGTCTGGTGGTGCATCGGCCTGCCGATGATGCTCTTCCTCTCGGCGCTGCAGCAGGTTCCTGGCGAGATCTACGAGGCGGCTGCTCTCGACAATGCCAGCCGCTGGCGCACGCTCTGGTACATCACGCTGCCCTCGATCAAGCGCACCTTCGTGCTCGTCGTCATCATCCAGATCGTGTTGCAGTTCCAGCTCTTCGGCCAGGCGCGGCTGATGACGAACGGTGGCCCCAACAACGTCTCCAAGCCGGTCGTCCTCTACATCTACGAGGCCGCTTTCACCAAGTGGGACCTCGGGCTCGGTGCTGCCGCTTCCGAAGTCCTGTTCATTATGATCTTGATTGCCGCCATGGCGCAGTACATCGCCACGCGGCGCAAGGGAGAAGAGGGATGAGCGGATCTGTCTCGGGCAATATCGTCGGCCGCACCTTGGGCGACCGCATCATCCTCGGCCTGGTGATCGCACTGGCCCTCGTCATGGTGGCGCCGGTGGTCTGGGTGGTGGCGCTCTCCGTGAAGGACAACAAGGAACTCATGCTGGACATGAACTCCGTCTTCCGCGCGCCCTACACGATCAAGAACTATATCGATGTCATCGGCACCTCCTCGGTTTTCCGCTGGGTGTTAAACAGCACCATCGTTGCGGGCGGCCTGACGCTCGCGACGCTGGTCCTTTCCTCGCTTGCCGGCTATGGCTTCGCGCGGCTGAACTTTCCTTACCGCAACCTGCTTTTCGTCATCGTGCTGCTCGGCCTTGCCGTGCCGGAACAGGCCGTGCTGATTGCCCGCCAGCAGATCTTTGGCTGGCTGAAGCTGCACAACACCTATCCGGGGTTGATCCTGCCGGGGCTTTCCGCACCCTTCGGCGTCTTCCTGATGACGCAGTATTTTCGCGCCATCCCCAAGGAGCTGGACGAGGCGGCCCTGCTCGACAACGCCAGCCGCTTCAAGATCTTCTGGAAGGTGCTCTTGCCGCTCACCATTCCGGCGCAGGCAACGCTTGGCATCTTCACCTTCTTCAGCGCCTGGAATGACTATCTCTGGCCACTGATCTCAGGCACCCGCAAGGAGATGTTTACGCTGACCGTCGGGATCGCCTCGACCCAGATGAATTTCGCGCAGTCTCAAGGTCTCGGCTTCCTGATGTCCCAGGCAGTCTTCGCCAGCGCGCCGATCCTGATCCTTTACCTGTTCTTCCAGAAATACATCGTGACGGCCGTATCCGGCACCGCCGTGCGCTAGGGCTGGCGACCGAGACCACGTTTTAAGTGCAACCGGCTCCCGAGGAGGGGGCTCAAATCAAGGGGTGGGGAACCCCAAAGAGGAGGAGTTGGAATGACGCATACTTTCAGAAAATACATGCTTGCGGCGGCCTCGGTGATCGCCCTTGCCGGCGCAAGCCCGGCCTTTGCCGCCACCGAACTGACGGTTCAGCGCTTCTTCGGCGCGTGCGATGCCGACTTCGGCACCAATACCGATGTCAGCAAGGCTGTCGGGGAATGCGGTATCATCACCTCGCTTATCAACAAGTTCAACGCGGACAATCCGGATGTGCATGTGACGGTGACGACCGTCGAATGGCCGGGTTATGACCAGCTGACGGCACAGTTCGCTGCCGGCGACCCGCCGGATATCGTTACGATCCACCAGTCGGTACTGGCTGACTATCAGTCCAAGGGCCTGCTGATGCCGCTGGACGACGTCCTGAAGTCCGTTGGCGTTGCGTCTTCCGACTTCACCGATGCCAGCTTGAACGGCGTGACCAAGGACGGCAAGATCTACGGTTTGCCGATCGACAACTGGACCATGCTGTACCACATCAACTTGGACCTTTTCAAAAAGGCCGATCTCCTCAACGCCGACGGCACGCCGAAGTTGCCGACCAGCGTTGATGAACTCATGGCTCAGGCCAAGCAGTTCAAGGAAAAGACCGGCAAGCCATACTTTGTCCAGAACCTGGCGAACGAAGTCGCGCTTTATACCCGCAATCTTTATACCTACCTGTTCCAGCAGGATTCGAACTTCTTTGCCGATCCGAAGCAGGTGAAGATCAATACGCCCGAGGCCAAGAAAGTCCTCGAGATGTACAAGGCGATCTACGACAACGGTTATACCACCAAGGATCTCGACTATGCGGCCGGCATCAACGCCTTCCTCGCAGGCGAGGGCGGCGTTCACCTGAACGGCACCTGGGTCATCGGCGACTATACGGCATCCTCCGAAAAGGCAGGTACCGCGCTGAACGCCGGCGGCTATGCCGTTTATCCCTATCCGCAGCTCTTTTCGGGCAAGAAGGCGCAATATGCCGACGGCCACAGCTGGGCAGTGTCGCAGAAGGATCGCAGCGACGAGCAGACAGCTGCCATCGGCAAGTTCCTGAAGTTCTTCCACGACAACGACTTCGACTGGTCGCGGACCGGCCACCTGCCAGCTGTCAAGGCGGTTCTGGCTTCCGATCAGTTCAAGGCTCTGCCGCATCGTGACACGATTTCGGCAATCGCCACGCTCGGCACTCCGCTGCCGTCTTCCGTCCAGCGCCAGTTTGCGATCCAGGACATTATCGGCCAGGAAATGAGTGCTGCGATCACCGGTCAGAAGGAGATCGATGCAGCGCTCACCGATATGGAACAGCGCATCAACGAGTTGCTCGCCAACATCTGAGGCTTATTCTCCCGAGCCAAGAGAGCAAATGCCCGCCGCAGTCCGCGGCGGGCATTTGCAGTTGAAGGGGGCTGGTTGGAGATAGGCCGGTCTCAGCGCCGTTTGTCTCCGTCAAAGAAAAGCAGCAGGAAAAGCCCGCAAAGCCCCGCTGCAGCACCGATAATTGCCGTGCCGGAATAGCCGCTGACGCCAGTACCGATCGCGAAGAGAAGGGCGCTAAGCCCCGCGCTGACAAAGATGTTGACGGATATCAGCGCACTGCCAAGGCCCGGCCGCTCGGCGATCAGATCCTGCAGGTAGGTGATCGGAATGCTGATCAGTGCTGCCGCGCCGACACCACTGACGAGGGTCAACGCGTAAACATGCCATGGCGCAGAGGCAAAGCCGAGCAACAGAAGGTACACGACATAGATGATCGTGCCGATCGCCAGCGCCGTAACGTTGCTCATGATCCGTTGGGCACGGCCCCAGACGACGATGAAGACCACCTCGAGCAGGGCAACGATGCCAACCAGGATCCCGATATCGCCGACCGTCCCGTGTGCGGGGCCCGTGACGATCAGTGGCAGGATGGCACCGTTCACGTGAAGGGTGCTGCTGATGAGCGCCACCGCGATCACGCGGAGGAAGACGCGAGGTGAGATGACTTCTGCGAGTGCAGCAAGATAGGAAAGATGATGCGTGGCTGCATTGTCGGTTCCGCTCTGGCGTGGCAGGAACGCGGCGATCAGGCAGAGGCACACCAGGCAGGCAAGGCTTGCGAAGAGATAGGCGGGCAGCATGCTTGTTGACCGCGACAGGAGTATGCCGACAAACCCTGGGACCAGCACCCAGGAGAGTGAAATCATCGCTCTCACGCCCGAGTTTACAGTCGCCACGTCAGCGCGTGGCATCCCGTTGGTGGTGGCGCGCACATTGGCAAAGAGCAGGGAATTGAGCGCGTTGTAGATTGGCAGGAGCAACAGCGCACTGAGGACAAAGGTTGCCTGTGCCGGAAAGACGTAGACCGCGCCATAGCCGAAGATGCCGAACACGGCGACCGACAGCATCAGCCTGCGGAACTCACCAAGTTTGTCCGCAAGATTGCCGAGCAGGATGCTGACGGTGACATTGACGGCTGCTGCAGCAAAGATCAGCGCCGAGTAGAGGCCATTGCTCAGGCCAAGCTCGCGGATCGCGATGACCGCTTGATATGGCGAGGTCGCCGCGCCGGCAAAGCCAAAGGCGAAGATCGCAAGCATGCTGACCCGAACTGTCGGGTTGCGGAATACGTCAGGCAGAAAACGGGTCATGATGGGTCGAGGGAAGGAAATCAACCGGCGATGCGGATCGAGACGCCTTAACAGGTTCGACGCGAGGCCGAAACCTGCCAGGAAAAAAATCAGTCTTTCCAGCGCCCCGAAAGGCGTGCCTGCGGCGTATAGGCAAAGTCGCGGTCAAAGGGAAAGACCGGCCGGATGCGTCGTTTGCTCACCAGAGCTTCTATGTCCTGGTTCACCACCCCCTCGGTCAGCGCCATCAGGTTCGGGTTGGCGATCGGCGCAAGTTCCGGAGAGAGGTAGCCCGACTTTACCACCAGCATGCGCACTGACTTTGGATCGAGCCCAAGGCGCGTGAAATCGGCGATGTTGTGATAGGGCCGTCGGCGGCCAGCAAGCACGACCGTAATCCCTCCGGTCCGTACCACCGCCTGACGCTCGTCAAAAGCGCCGGGATCATCGAGGAAGACGACCTCTGCTTCCACGTGGACAGGCGAGCTCGACGGGTCAAGCGTCGCACCGATATCGAGCCCGATCCTTGCACCCTTGCCGGCGGCAAAGCACGCCTCGACAGCCGGCCGATCCGTAATGCCGGCAAGCAGCGCCCCGTCAAACCGCCGCTCCAGCAAAGCCTTGAGAACATCAGCGCGATCCCCGACACCGCCCCCTGTCGGATTGTCGGCGGAATCCGCAAGGATCACAGGCGCTGTAGAGGCTTTCTCCGCCAATTCAAGCATCTGTTCGAGCGGGCCGGTCACCGGCCCAAAAACAAAGTTTTCCCGCGCATTCCAATAGGATGCGGCGATCTCTTCAACTGCCCGTGCCGCCGCCTGTCTGTCGGTCGCCGTGACAATCGCGCAGGCGCTCGCCCGCGGTTCGTCCGCCCAGACATAGCCGATCATCAGATTTGCATCGAGAATGCCGGCGCGCCGGTCGATGTCGGGCAGCGCCTTGTAAAGGCTTCTTGCAGGCTCGTCCTCGGTCGAGGTTCGCTCGCCCGGCCAGAGCACCGGCACCGGTGCCCAGGCTACACCGGGTCGTCTGCCGGATCTCAAGGCGTCCACAAGCATCGACCAGGCACGCACCATTGTGTCCCTGACGTCGATGTGCGGTGCGGTGCGATAGGCCGCGAATATGTCGAGTTGGTCGACAATCTTCTGACTGACATTGCCATGCAAATCATAACTTGCAGCGACCACGCAGTCCGGACCGACGACGGAGCGGGCCGCCGCGATCCAGTCGCCTTCGGCATCCTCCATGCCCTCGACATTCATGGCGCCATGCATTGCAAGGTAAAGCCCGTCGACCGGCAGGACAGCCTTCAATCGATCAAGAAACTCCGCCTTGAACGCCTCATAGGCAACAGCCGAAACCGGACCGCCGGGCACGGCGCGTGCGTGAAGCAGCGGGAGATGTTCAACCCCTTCCGCATCGAGAAAACTGAAATAGTCGGAAGCAAGGAGATCGGCCGCGCGCAGGACGCGAAAATCGTCGACCGCCATCAGCACCGGCGAATAGGTGCTGCATTCCGTATGAATTCCGCCAACCGCAATCCGCATCGCCGGCCTCACAGTTTTGGGCTAAGGGGAACGATCGCGGCGAAGCGATGCCAGTCCTTCATCGCCCGCGGCGTCCACGCGGCCTCGGCAATTGCCGGCAACCGTGGGAAGACCAGCCGGTTGAAATAGCCGCGCGACAGAAAGTGTTCCGACCAGATACAGGCCTGGACGCCCTTCATCCTGTCCTTCAGTTCCTCCGGAAATTCACCTTCTGCCTCGTAAGCATAGGTGTGGGCCGGCGGCACTGTCCCGGCCCAGCTTGCGCCGGGCTCCTGAAAGGCCTCCGCCTGCACCATGTCGAGATAGTAGGCCTGGCCAGGGGTCATGACGACCTCGTAGCCTTGCCTGGCGAGATCGATCCCGACCTGCGGGTTCTCCCAAGCCATCAGCAACGTGTCTGCGGCGGCGACACCGCCGCCATGGGCCACTTCGTTCCAACCGGCCAGTTTGCGACCACGCGCGCTCAGCATGTCCTTCACGCGCTTGAGGAAATAGGACTGCAGCGCAAACGTTCCTGAAATCCCTTCCTTCTCCATCAGCGCCTTGGCAAGCGGGGAGGCAAGCCACGAGCCGTTCGCCACCTCGTCACCACCGATGTGGAGATAGGAGGAGGGGAAAAGCTCGACCATCTCATCGAGCACGTTCTCCAGGAATTCGTAGGTCCCGGGCACGGCTGGATTGAGCGCGTTGTTCGGATAGCCCTGCACGGAGTGATAGCTGTCCGGCGCCTCCTGTCCGTCGGACAGATCAGGCAGCGCCGTCAAGGTGGCGGTGCTGTGGCCCGGAATATCGATTTCGGGGATGATCTCGACGTTCAAGCTTGCAGCGTGAGCGACAATGTCGCGAACGTCCTCCTGGGAATAAAAGCCGCCAACCGGTTCGGCACTGTTGCCGAGTTGAGGCAGGAGCGGCTCATCCGGCCCCCGCAAGACGCCCGTCGACGTCAGTTCCGGATAGGCCTTGATCTCAAGCCGCCATGCCTCATCATCAGTCAGATGCCAATGGAAGATGTTGACCTTCAACCAGGCAAGGATGTCGATCAGTCGTTTGATATCAGCGACCGGATAGAACTGCCGCGAAACGTCGAGATGGCACCCCCGCCAACCGTATCGCGGCTTGTCGGAAATTGTCCCGGAGACGGGAAAGCGGAACGTCTGTGGATGGCTGCGGGCGCCATGCAGGAGTTGCGAAAGCGAAGTCAGCCCGTATTGACGTCCGGCAGCATCGGCAAAGGATAGCGTGATCGTCGCGGGCGAGAAGGCAAGCTTGTAGCCTTCGGGAGCTATCGTCGGATCAACCGAAAACTGCAGGGCCTGGCCCTGCGGCGAGGCCACGAGATTGTAAGGTGCGTGGTCGCTCTCAAAGAGGCGCCGGAAGAGCGAAAGGGCAGTTGAGACGGCCCGCACGTCGTCAGCCGAGGATCCCTCCGCGGGATAGAGAACGACGGGAAAGCCATCGCCGGGCCCGGCGTCGATTTCTGCCGGCCATGGCTGCAACGAGAATGGAAGCGTGAGCCTGCCTTCCGGGAGAAGCATCGGCGGCGGTTCATTGACGCGACCTTCAAGCAGCAGGTCGGACACTCCAACCGTGACATGCTTGCCATCAGCCAGCGTCACATAGGCGGACTTGGCGCCATCGGTGCAGTGGCGCGCGGGCCTGTGCAGGCCACTGACGGTGAAAGTCCAGCTCTTGCCCGGTTCGAGGACGAAGTCGGTTGGCGGTGCAAACTCGTGAAAATTGGCATTGCGGCGCACAAAGGTGGCATTTTCGCAGGCCTTGGCATCGATGACACGCGTCAGCGAGGTGTAGACCAGCGTGAAGCCGGAAAGCGCAACATCGGAAAGATTGAAAAGGGAAAAGGTAAAGCGGCCGTTCGGGCCACCATCCGGCTGCCACGAACTCTCCAGGCGGTAGGGCGCCACGGTCATATCTGTTCCTCTCTTGCTATGTCTTTCAGTAATGCTCGGATTGCGAAAAGGTACGGGCAAGTTCCGCCTGACCGGCTGTCAGGCCGCAGTCCACCGGCAGGCAGACGCCGGTGATGGCGGCGGCCTGCGGGCCGGCCAGAAATGCAACGGCATTGGCGACATCCCGGGGATCGACAACCCGCTGCAGCGGGTACCAGCGGCGCGCTTCCTCAAAGACATTAGGATTGGCGGCAGCGCGCGCCTCCCAGGCCTGCGTACGCACGGTGCCGGGCGCAACCGCATTCGAGCGGATCCCGAGTTTTCCATATTCCACCGCAATCAGTTTGGTCAGATGCAGCAGTCCGGCTTTCGCTGCGCTATAGGCAGGATGGCCGAAGACGTTCATGCCGTTGACGGATGCAATGTTGACAACCGAGCCCTTCGTCGCTTCGAGCTGTCCCTCGACGGCGCGGAAGCAGAGGAACGCCGCCTCGAGATTGAGGGCATTGTCCATCCGCCAGATTTCCGCAGTGGTATCGTGCAGGCTGACGGCGCGCGCAGCACCGGCATTGTTGACCAGCGTCCTGACGGCACCGAGCGTCGCGGCACGCTTCGCCATCTCGGCAACACTTGCCTCTTTCGTTACATCACAGCCACAGGCGATGAAGCGTTCGGCCGCGCCCAGCGCATGGGCGGCCCTCTCGGCGGCGGCAAAGTCGATGTCGACCATCAGGATGGTATCGTGATCCTCGGCAAGCCGCTCGGCAATCGCACGGCCTATATCACCCGCAGCACCGGTCACGATTGCTACCGTCTTTGTCATTCTCTACCCCTCTTTGGCATGGAATGGTCAGTCCCCGAGCAGTTGCCGGTCATCGCCATCGCGGTGAGCAACGAGCTGCTGCTTGATGCGGCGCAGTGCCACTGCCGCCTTTGGCTGGATGGCATAGGCGACGAGGCTGGCGAGAATATCGACCGCCGCCAGATAGGCGATGCGCGTCGAGGTGGGCCGGAAGATATTGTTGCCCTCCTGCAGATCGATCGGCACGACGATTTCGGCCGCTTGCGCGACCGGGCTATTGCTCTGGGTGAGCGCGATCGTCGTCACCTTCGACTCGCGTGCAAGAGCGAAGGCACGCACGAGCTCGGTGTTGCGCCCGGTGAAGGACGAGCCGATCAGCACGTCGTTCTGCTTGGCGGCGGCGGCCATCATCAATTGCATGCCGTGATCGGAGCTTGCGGTGACATGCAGGCCGAAGCGAAACAGGCGGTTTTGCAATTCACTGGCAATCATTGATGAATTGCCACCAGAACCGAAGGCATAAATCATGTCGGCGCGTGCAAGTCGCTCGGCGGCAAGCTCGATGGCAGCAAGATCAAGTGAACGATGAAGCAGGAAGAGAGCATTCTGGGCCTTTGTTATGATGTCTTGCGCGACATCGCCCGGATTGGTGCTTTTCGGCTCAGGTTTCAGATATCGCATCCCGACATAGGCTGTTCGGGCAAGCTGGACCTTGAAATCGGAGAAGCTTTCGCAGCCAAGCCGCCGGCAGAAACGCGTGACCGTCGGCGGCGATACGTCAGCCTTTTCGGCAAGCTCGATGATCGAGGCGTTCACCGCGAACTCGAAGTCATTGAGGAGAATATCCGCGATACGGGTTTCCGAGGGCGAAAGCCGGGGCTTCTCTTCCTGCAATGTAGAGAAAATGTCCAACCGAGCTCTCCCGTTCTTTGCGCTACTGATCCTTCGGCTTATACGCGACGCAGTCGATTTCAACCTTGCAGTCGACCATCATCGATGACTGGACGCAGGCGCGCGCCGGCGGGTGGTCGCCGAAATACTGCTGATAGATGGCGTTGAAGGTCCAAAAGTCGCGAGGGTCGTCGAGCCAGACGCCGCACCGCACCACATGCTCGACGCCGTAGCCGGCTTCGTTGAGAATCGCGATCACGTTCTCGATCGTCTTGTGCGTCTGCGCGACGATGTTTCCATCAATGATCTCGCCATTGTCCATGGCAACCTGTCCGGAAACATAGAGCCATCCGTCTGCTTCGACGGCGCGGGCAAAGGGGAGGGACTTGCCGCCGGCACCCTTTTGTACCGTGCCATAACGCTTGATGGACATTGGACGATCCTTGCAAATTATTTTCGTATTAAGTTGACAAGTCACCATAGAAAGCGGAATTTGACCAGCGAAAAACAGCATTCATGAAAAGAATTTCAATGCGGGGGAGATAATGCGCGATCCTTTCAAAAATCCGTTTCCTGCTTCGGACGCTGCCCGCCACTCGATCTGGGAGATGCTGGTCGCGCGCGATATCGACGCATTCCTGGCTGCCGACTGGTCGATGGTCGAGCATGATTTCGTCGAGGAAGGCTTCCTCGGCATCGACGGACGCAAGCAAGTCAGCCCCGACAAGTGGCGCCTGGCCTTTCCGACTTTGTCGGCCTACCGTGACGAGTGGCTGCGTCAGGCACGAGACTTTGCAACACAGTCCTTCTCTGAGGACACCCGTAGCGCCATCTTCACGACCACCACGCTTGAGGATATCGAGATCGAAGGCGAAATGGCGCTGGTGCGCAAGAAGTTCGATGGCGGCCTTACCAAGGCTGATGGCACGCGTGATGTGATGCAGTGGCAGACCCTCTATTATTGCCGCCTGCATGAGGGCCGCTGGAAGATATGCGGCTTCACCGGCTACCTGCCGAACCCGATGGGCTGATCAACACAAAGGCAAACCCTTGCGCATTTTTACGGCGGCGCTCGCAACCGAGACCAATACGTTTTCCCCGATCTGCGTCGATCGGCGCGCATTCGAGGCGTCGCTTTATGCGCCTCCAGGGCAGCACCCGGAAACCCCGACCCTCTGCACGGCGCCAATCACCGTAGGGCGGCGTGTTTGCGCCGAGAAGGGATGGGAGCTGATCGAGGGTACGGCGGCGTGGGCGGACCCGGCCGGACTGGTGAACCGCTCGACCTATGAGGGGCTTCGCGATGAGGTGCTGACCCAGCTTGAGGCCGCGATGCCGGTCGACGCCGTTATCCTCGGCCTGCACGGCGCCATGGTCGCAGCCGGCTACGAGGATACTGAGGGCGACATATTGGCGCGTGTACGCGCGATTGTCGGGCCTGATGTCCTTGTCTGCGCCGAACTCGATCCGCACAGTCATCTTACAGCCAAAAGGCTGCAGGCCGCCGACTTCTTTGTCTACTTCAAGGAGTTCCCGCACACCGATTTCGTCGATCGCGCGGAGGATTTATGGCGCATTGCCAGCCAGACGCTGGAGGGTCGATCAAAACCGGTCATGTCCGTCTTCGACTGCCGGATGATCGATGTCTTTCCCACCTCGCGCGATCCGATGCGCTCCTTTGTCGACAAGATCATGCGGCTCGAGAAGGAGGACGCTGATATCCTCTCGATCTCGGTCATTCACGGGTTCATGGCAGGCGACGTGCCGGAAATGGGTACGAAGCTGCTTGTCGTCACCGACGACAAACCGGAGAAGGGTGAAGCCCTGGCGCGTGAACTCGGCCTCGAGCTGTTTTCGAAGCGTGGTACCTTCATCATGCCGCAGATCGACGAGATCGAGGCCGTAACGCAGGCAGTGGCAGCAACGTCCTGGCCGGTCGTCGTCGCCGACGTCTGGGACAATCCGGGCGGCGGCACCGCCGGCGATGCCACCGTCCTGTTGCAGGAACTCCTTGCAAGGGGGGTGCGAGATGTTGCGATCGGCACGATCTGGGATCCGATGGCAGTGCAGATCTGCATGGCGGCGGGAGAGGGGGCCGAAATTCCCCTGCGCTTTGGTGCCAAGTCCGCGCCCGGCACCGGCAACCCGGTCGATGGCGTCGTCAAGGTCGTGAAGATCGTCACGAATGCTGAGATGCGTTTCGGCGAGAGCATTGCGCCATTCGGCGATGCAGCGCACATCGTACTGGACGGCATCGATATCATTTTGAATTCGACGCGCGCCCAGAGCTTCGACCCAAGCCTTTTCTCGGTCATGGGCATCGATCCGACGTCCAGGAAGATCCTGGTCATCAAATCGACCAATCATTTCTACGCATCCTTCTCCAAAATCGCTGCGGAGATCATTTACTGCTCTGCCGGAACGCCTTATCCCAACAATCCGGCCAAGACACCCTATCGTCGGGCGCCGAAGAACATCTGGCCGATGGTCGAAGATCCCCACGGCCGCTAGCGCGGAGAGCCGTCACATGCAGCAAAATTCGTTTGCCGTCGTCGCCAAGCCGGGCGACAGGGTTGCCGACCTTTCAACGCCGCGGCCGATCATCGATGAGGAGCGACTGGCGGCAAACATTGCCCGCACGCAGGCCTACATGGACAGGCACGGCCTGAACTTCCGTCCGCACATCAAGACGCACAAGATCCCCGCGCTTGCCACCGAGCAGATCGCGGCAGGTGCCAAGGGCATCAATTGTCAGAAGATCAGCGAGGCGGAAGTGTTCGCCGCGGCCGGCGTCGAAGACATCCTGATCACCTTCAATATCCTTGGCGCGCAAAAGCTCGAGCGCCTTGTCGCGCTCAATGACAGGATCTCGGGTCTGAAGGTCGTTGCCGACAGCGCCGTGACGGTCGACGGCCTGTCCTCTACCTTTCAATCCCGCAAGCCGCTGACCGTTCTTGTCGAATGCGACACTGGTGGCGGGCGCTGCGGTGTCCAGACGCCTGAAGAAGCGAAGAACCTTGCCAAGCGCATTCACGACGCGCCGGGCCTTTCCTTCGGCGGCCTCCTCAACTACCCGAAGCCCGCTTCCGCCGAGGCTGTGCAAGCGTTCCTCGGCAAAGCACTGCTGCTCTTGAAGGCTGACGGCATTGCCTGTCCGATTGTCAGCAACGGCGGCACGCCAAGCCTCTTTGAGGCGCATCTCGTGAGCGCTGCAACCGAGCACCGCGCTGGCACCTATATCTACAACGACCGCTCCATGGTCCGTGCCGGCCACTGCAGCGAGGCCGACTGCGCCATGCATGTACTGGCAACCGTCGTGTCGCGCCCGACCGCAGATCGCGCCGTCGTTGACGCCGGATCGAAGGCCCTGACGTCCGATCTGCTTGGCTTCTCCGACTTCGGAACAGTCGTCGGCTATCCCGAGGCGGTGATCACTGGTCTCTCCGAGGAGCATGGCGTCATCGACCTTTCAAAATGCGGCGGCAAGCGTCCTGAGATCGGCGAGAAGATCCGCATCATTCCCAACCACACCTGCGTTGTCTCCAATCTCTTCGACACGATGGTGTTTCATCGAGACGGCGTGGTCACACGTGTCGAAGACGTGGCTGCGCGCGGTCTTGTCTGGTAGGGCCTTTGGGTGCAGGGACTTGGGTGCAGGGCCTTGGGTACAGAACCTTGGGTGCAGGACCTTGGGTGCTTTTCCTATCAGCCTCGGTCGTGTGGAGGTTTGAGCGCTGGCAACGTCTTTGGTGCGCGCTCACGACCCTCAATCTGGCGGCGAAAGCTGAAATGTGTAATACTCGTACTGGACGACCTCAGTCTGAGGCGAGCTCGTCAGAACGAGTGATTCATAGCCGCCACCGACCCCTTCGATGGCGCAAGTGCCGTCGCCGCCCTATGGCGAGTCATTCAAAGCAGCATTGACTTCCAACAAGCCCACGCAGGCGGGCTATGCCACGCGATTCCTTGGATTGCATCCGGAGGCGTGCCGCCGTTTGCGTTGGGCGTCAATTGTGATTCAGGCAGATTCAACGGAGGTACATGCCATGAATAGCATGAGAAACCTTTGCTTTGGTCTATTGGCTTCCGCACTGACATCCGCGCTGGCTGCGCCGACTGTTGCGCAGCAGCAGGCAAAACCGAATATCCTTGTGATCATGGGCGATGACGTCGGCTGGTTCAACCTGGGCGCCTATCACCGGGGCATCATGTCCGGGAAGACGCCCAATCTCGACAAGCTCGCGTCCGAGGGCTTGATGTTCACCGACTACTATGCCGAGGCAAGCTGCACGGCTGGCCGGGCGAGTTTCATCACCGGTGAAATTCCGTTGCGCACGGGCTTGACGACGGTCGGCCAGGCGGGCGCGGATGTCGGCATGCCCGACAAGGCGGCGACCCTGGCCACCGTCCTCAAGACAGAAGGATACGCCACCGGACAGTTCGGCAAGAACCATCTTGGCGATCTGAACAAGTATCTTCCGACATTGCATGGCTTCGACGAGTTCTTTGGCTATCTCTATCACCTCGATGCGATGTCTGACCCCTATTGGTATTCGTTTCCGAATGACCAATCCTACCGGGACAAATTCGGTCCGCGCAATCTGGTCCACAGCTTCGCGACTGATACCGACGACACGACCGAACAGCCGCGCTGGGGCAAGGTCGGCAAGCAGAGGATAGTGGACGAGGGCCCGCTGGCACCTTATCCCGACATGTCCAACGTGCCGAACATGCATGACATCATGCCCAAGGCCAAGTACGACATGGGCACGTTCGATGAAGTGCTGGTCAAGGCTTCGTGCGACTTCATGGACAAAGCCAAGACCGATAACAAGCCGTTTTTCGTCTGGCACAACACGACGCGCATGCACGTCTGGACTTATCTGTCGCCCAAGTATCAGGCTCTCATGAACAGCGACAGCAACTATGGCCTCGAGGAAGCCGGCGTGGCGCAGCTAGATGATAGCGTCGGCGCTCTTTTGAAATGTGTGGAAGATGCTGGCGAGACCAGCAACACGATCGTCGTGTTCACCACTGACAACGGGGCGGAGGTCTTCACCTGGCCAGACGGCGGCATGACCCCGTTCAAGGGCACCAAGGGTACCGTGATGGAAGGCGGTTTCCGCGCGCCAGCCATCATTCGGTGGCCGGGCAAGGTCAAGCCGGGAACGGTCGAGAACGGCATTTTTTCAGCCCTGGATTGGTTCCCGACGCTAGCAGCGGCAGCCGGCAATACTGACATCACCGACCAGTTGCTGAAGGGTGTGCAGCTGGGCGACAGAACCTACAAGAACCATCTTGACGGCTACAATCAGCTGGACCTGCTGCTCGGCAAATCACCGTCCGCACGGCATGAATTCTTCTATTTCGGCGGCCCTGCTCTCGGGGCAGTTCGCATTGACAACTTCAAGTTCCAGTTCTTCCAGCAGCCCCAGGGCTGGCCCGGTGGAAAGGTAACGACGGACATGCCCACCATGGTCAATATCCGTCAGGATCCGTTCGAGCGCACACCGTCGATTGGCGAGCAAAGTCTCAATGACCTTGGTGGAGGATACATGAATGACTTCTTTGCCCGCGAGTTCTGGCGGTTTGTCAGCGTTCAGGACGAGGTCAAGAAACTCGCCCTGACAGCGGTCGATTACCCGCCAATGCAGGATCCGGCTTCCTTCAATCTGGATGCGGTCAAGAAACAGATAGATGCCGCTATCAGGAACAAGCCGGGCAACTGACGACTAAAACGCAAGCAGCGGGCAGCCGGCAAGGGCTGCCCTTGCTGTCCGCGCAAACAGGATCACCGTATGGCGCAAAGCCAACACCGGCTGCGAGGTCCGCATTGCCCGAGGCGAGGCACGCTTTCCATTGGCTGCAATTGAGAAGCCCCCGGCAACGTGACCTGGGATGTCGGACCCCGCGCCTTCCTTTGGTGTAGGACACTTGACCTTACGCGATTGGAAAGCATCTTCTTTTGTGTGGGCGTCAGGCACGCGGGAGGTCACGTCGATGAGAGCCTTGGTTGCATTGGGAATGGCAGCAAGTCTGTTGGCAATATCGGCGGCCGAGCCGCCCTGGCAATGGCAGACCTTTCACGGCGTACGGATGGATTCCGATCCCGTGCTGCTTTCGCGGTTTGACAGGATCTATCGCTATTGCTTGCCGGAAGCCAACTATCGGGGCTCTCCTTATCCGACAAATGCCTGGCACATTACAGCGCTGAGAAGCTGCATGTATCGATTCGGGGTCGTGGACCGGGGGGCTTATTCCTATCCGGCCAACAGGCTCTTCTATCCTCTCTTCTGAGGTGGAACACCAGCACGGGGTTAATGATCACGCAGCCGTGGGGTTGAGGAGGTTCATGTCGATGCTCGTCAGCTCCACATGGCGCTCGAAGGCGATGCCTACCTCATCGAACAGATGGCAGTCGGCAACGTTGATCCCGGTGACGAGTGGCTGATCCGGGTGAACAGCGGCGCGCCCATGCAGCGTCGCGCAGAAATTCTCGCTTTCGCCGTCGAGCGACGCATAGGCGACCGTCTGGGCGCCAAGGCGCTCGATGACAGACGGCGTAACGGTGAAGGCGATGTCGCCAGACCCGATCTGGATATGCTCCGGACGCACGCCCAAGGTCAGCTGTTTGCCAATAGCGCCGCCTCTTGGCGTGACAGGGATCACCGCCTTCTGTCCTTTGTAGTCGATTTCGATGCCGGCATCGCTGATACCTGTGCAGGTGACGGGCAAGAAGTTCATTTTGGGATTGCCGATGAAGGCGGCAACAAAGATGTTGGCAGGCTTGTGGTAGAGTTCCAGCGGGGCGCCGGTCTGGGCGATCTCGCCGGCATTCAAAACCACAATCCGGTCCGCCATGGTCATCGCCTCGATCTGGTCGTGTGTGACATAAATCATCGTCGCCTTCAGCTGGCGGTGCAGTTTGGCAAGCTCGATGCGCATGTCGGCGCGCAAGGCAGCGTCGAGGTTGGAGAGTGGTTCGTCAAACAGGAATATCTTCGGTTCGCGCACGATCGCGCGGCCGATTGCAACGCGCTGACGCTGGCCGCCCGAAAGCATGCCGGGCTTCTGCTGCAGACGCTGGTCGAGGTGGAGAATGCGCGCTGCATGCTCGACCTTGGCCTTGAGCTTTTCCTCCCCCATCTTTTCCACCCGCAGCGGGAAAGCGATATTCTCGAACACAGACATGTGCGGATAGAGGGCATAGGATTGAAACACCATGGCGATGCCGCGCTTGACCGGCGGCAGGTCGTTGACCCTCAGCCCGTCGATGACGATGTCGCCGCCGGAGGTTGCGTCCAGGCCGGCAATCATGCGCAGCAAGGTGGATTTGCCGCAGCCTGATGGCCCGACGAAAACTACGAACTCGCCGTTCCTCACCTCAAGCTGAACACCCTTGAGAACCTCGAAGTCGCCGTAGAACTTCTGAACCTTATTGAGAAGAAGCTGTCCCAAAACTTGTCTCCGGTCACCGCCGCTGCGGCACTGTATGCGATAGTCAAAGGGATCGCGGTTGTTGCGACCGCGATCCCGACAAAGGCTTACTTGAACGCTTCGATCTCGCCAGCAGCCTTCTTGAGAGCATCGGCCGGCTCGGCCTTGCCCGTCACGACAGACTGTACCATTTCGATCATCGAATTCTGGAAGCCCTTGTAGTCGGTGAAGAGCGGCTCGGGACCGCCGAAAGTGATACCGTCGATGAACGGCTTCCACGACGGATCAGCCTTGACGAACTCATCGACCTTCGGCGACGGACGCAGCGGCGTCAGGCCGGCACCACCCTGAAGTTCGTATTCGCCTTGCGGGCCCGGCGAGGTGATGAACTTGGCGAATTCGATCGCCTTGTCTTCCACACCCGTACCCTTGAAGACCGCCAGGCTGTCGGTGATGAGCAGCGTGCCTTCACCCTTGGCCGACGGGCCGAGCGGCAGCGGTGCGACGCCCCAGTTGATCTTGGTGTCCTTCAGGCGGGCAGCAGCACCCGAACCTGCCTGGATCATGCCGACCTTGCCATCGAGGAAGATGGCGCGGATTTCGTTCTGCTCGTAGGCGGTTGCGCCTTCGACGGAGTAGGGCGTGATGTCCTTGTAGGCCTGCAGGGCGGCCAGGACTTCCGGGCTGTCCATGACGATCTTATCACCGTCGATCACCTTGCCGTTGTTGGTGTAAACCCAATGCATGAACTGATGCATGGTGTTGTCGAAGGTCTTCGCCGGGAGGCCGTAGCCTGCAATGCCGGTCTTTTCCTTGATCTGCTTGGCGGCGGCAATTTCCTCAGCCCAAGTCTTCGGCGGGTTCTCCGGGTCGAGGCCGGCCTGCTTGAAGATGTCCTTGTTCCAGTAGAGTGCCTTGGTCGAGAAGGCGACCGGCACGCCCCACTGGTTGTTGTCGAAGGTGACGGTGTCGACGATGTTCGGGTAGTAGCTCTTCTTCTCGTCGTCGGTCATCGGCACCGGAACGATCAGATCGTTCTGGGCGAATTCCTTCAGCGTACGCGAACCGACATAGGCCATGCCGACCGGAGTGCCGGCAGCAGCCAGCGTCGTGGCCTTGTCCTGGCACTGTTCCCAGCCGACAACCTCAGGCGTGACCTTCCAGCCTGGGTTCTTGCCTTCCCATTCCTTGATGTATTTCTCGTGGATCGGATCGATCTTGTCGCCGCAATAGATCCAGCTGATCTCCTTGTCAGCGGCGTGCGCGGTCATTGCGCCGAGCGCGGTAGAGCCGAGCAGGGCAAGGGCCATCAGCCCGGTCTTGAATTGAATTGTCACGTTGTTAGCTCCCGTTTTTTCTCTGGTGGTTGACTTACTGTTTCACCGCGCCCGCGGTCAGACCGCTGACGAGATACCGTTGAAGGAAGAAAATCACGATCATGGCCGGCGCAATGCCGACGAAACTTGCAGCCATCAGTTCATTCCACACGACTTCCTGGCGGCCGAAATAGGCGAAGAGTCCGACCGGCAAGGGCGCAAATTCACTCTTGGAATTGAAGGTGAGCGCGAAGATGAATTGCTGGGCATAGGAGCCGATGAAGGTGGTGATCGCAACTACCATGATGCCCGGCATGGCGATTGGCAGGATGACCCGGCGCAGGGTATAGAAATGGCTGGCGCCGTCGACGAATGCGGCTTCGTCCAGCTCCCGCGGAATGCGCATCATGTAGGTTCTGAGCAGCCAGATCGCCGAAGGGATCAGGAAGGCAACGCCGGGAACCATGATGGCGAAATAGGTATTCAGCAGGCCGAGCGTTCGCATCAGCCGGAAGAGCGGGATGAGCAGCACCGCGCCCGAAAACATGTTGACGGCCAGGAACGCGCCGAGCAGCAGCCCGGCGCCTTTGAATTCAAACCGCGCGAACGCATAGGAGGCAGGGACGACGAGCACCAGGACAACGGCGGTGACGATGGTCGAGATAAAGAAGGAATTGAAGATGTAGCGCGCAAAGCCCGGCACGCTTACCCACATGGTCCGATAGGCCTCGAACGAACCGTTCTCGGGGATGAACCGGTAAGGCGATGAAAAGAGCTGGCTGAGCGGCTTTAGCGATACCAGGAAGCCCTCGACGAAGGGCGCAAGCACGAAGGTAAGGAACACCAGGATGCCGGCATAGATGCCGATGATCTCATACCATTTGTACCGATGGATCAGCAGATGCGGCTGTTTCATCGCTTGTCTCCGGAAGTAAGGCGGCTGGTCACGCGGAAGTAGCAGACGCAGAAAATCGACAGGAAGATGCAGATCAGCACGGCGCGCGCGGCGCCTTCCCCGTATTTGTTCGAGCCGATCGCGGTTTTATAGGTGTCGATGATCATCGTCGTCGTTTCGCCGCTCGGGCCGCCACGCGTCAGGATCCAGATGATGTCGAATGAGTTGAACGTAGCGATCAGCGACAGCATCGACATGGTGATCATCGACGGGACGATCAGTGGCAGGGTAATGCGCCGGAAGCGATAGAAACGGCCGGCCCCGTCGGTCCAGGCGGCCTCATAGAGATCCTGAGGAATCGCCTGCATGGCCGCGAGCATATAAAGCGTGACCAGCGGAACGCCGATCCAGACATCGGTGATGATCGTCGCCCAGAACGCCGTGGACCCCTGCGCGAGAAATGCGACCGGCGCGTCCACCAGCCCGAAGCGCTGCAGCATCCCGGAAATCATCCCGAACTGGCCGTTGTACATCCAGCCCCACATGAAGATGCCGATCGCCATTGGGACAATCCATGGCGGCATGGTCAGGACCCGGAAGAGCGCCCTGCCGGGAACCGCAGAATTCAGCATCGTTGCGCCGAACACGCCGATGATCATCTTGATGGAGACGGAAAAGAACGTCCAGATGAAGGTGCGAATGATGACTTCGGCGAAGGTAGCATTGAAGATCTTGCTATAGTTCACCCAGCCGACCCAGTTCGTCGTCTTCTTCAGCGACGCATCGGTGAAGGAGAGGATGAATGTGTCGACCAGCGGATAGGCGACGATCACTGCGACATAGAGGACTGCCGGAAGGAGAAGTATCCAGGCAAAGATGACTGCGTTGCGTTGGACGCTCATCTTGCCGCCCTCCTCAAGCCGCTCTTGCGTGCAGGGCTTCGTCGAACCTGTCCCAAATCGGGCGCAGATCGATCACCGCCTTTTTCATCCTTGCCTCGTCCATCGATAGGGCAAGGATGCCGGCCTCAAGGGCATTGAGTGTCGAAACAGGAAGTTCGGTACCGGTACGCACGCTTTCGAGCAAATCCGCTGCCATCTGCTCGTCAGCGCCGTAGTGCTGGGAAAGCTCGGTCGCGACGTATTTGTTCTCGACAACCTTCTTGCCTGTGAGCTGCTCATGAACATCAAGATAGCCGCGGACGAAATCGCCCTCCGCCATGCCGCGCGATCCCATGATGGCAAAACGGCGGAACTGGTCGGGAACGTTGAGGTTGGTATGGAAATTCATGCCGACGCCATTGGCATATTCGACGATCGCCACCTGATAGTCGATAATGTCGCCGTCGCTGTCGAAAACCTTGTCGGACCCCATCCAGCCGCTCGGCTTGCGGTGAAAAAGCTCCAGGTCGTTGATGCCTTCGCGGGCGGGATCGTTGGCCGGAATGAAGCTCTTGCGGCCGCCGAAGCTTGCAACGCGCTCCGGACGAGCGCCGACAACGCCGTTGTAGAGATCAAGGTCGTGGCAGCACTTTTCCAGCATGAAGCTGCCGGAATAACGCTCGTAGCGACGCCAATCGCGCATGAAGAAAGCGCCGTGGTAGGGCTCGATATGCTCCGCGGCCTCGATTGAGACGATCTGTCCAAGCTTGCCTGCGGCCTGAATGGCGCGAAGGTCCTTGTAGAGGGGCGAATAGCGAAGGACGAGACCAACCATCAGGCGCTCATGACCGAACTTCGCCATCAGACGGGCGAGCTCAATGCTCTCGGCGACCGTCGTGACGATCGGCTTTTCGCAGAAGACCTTCAGGCCACTTTCAAGACCCAGCCTGATATGATCGAGATGCATGTGGTTGGGCGAACCGATCATCAGGAGATCGAGCTTTTCCCTGGCGATCAGCTCCTCAGGGGAAGCATAGGCCGTCCCGGCAGAGATGCCTTTTTCGACAAGACCCGGAAGACCTGCCGGATCGGGGTCGACGTAACCCACGATCTCGAAGCTTTCATCAACGGACTTGAAGACGTAGCCAAGGTAGCCGAGCCTGAAACCTAGCCCGATAATTCCCACTTTCATGCTCTTCTCGTTCCCATTCACGTAATTTATTTTCGTCAAGTTGGGACAAAATTTCGAACTCGTCAACACGAATCCCGCGAAAAGTTGCAAGCATGAAATTAATTTTCATAACCGCCCATTTCCCAGCGTCAATCGCCTTCAATCGGGCATGAACGCCCGTTGTCGCCGGGCGCAAACGCCGAAGGATGGCCTGCGAGCTTGCGTGAAGGCCCGACAACGGCGAAAAACGCCTTCGTCGGGTGCCTCGATCTAGCGGTTTCGCCGTTTGCCCTCGAGCAGATCGAGCACGGAATTTGCGGCATCGAGAACGTTCGTGCCCGGTCCGAAGACAGCCGCAACCCCGTGGTCCATCAGGTACTGGTAATCTTGCCGCGGAACGACTCCTCCCACCACGACGATGACATCGCCGGCGCCCTGTGCCTTGAGTTCGTCAACCAGTTGCGGTGCCAGTGTCTTGTGGCCAGCCGCCAGCGACGACATGCCAACCACGTGTACCTTGCTGGCGACCGCGAGGTCGGCGGCTTCCTTTGGCGTCTGAAAGAGGGGGCCTGCCAGCACATCAAAGCCAATATCGCCAAACGCCGAGGCGATCACCTTGGCGCCGCGGTCATGACCGTCCTGACCAAGCTTGGCAACCATGATTCTCGGCCTCTGACCGAGGACCTTGCCGACTTCGACCATGCGGTCCTTCAGGACTGCCAGCTCCGGCTCGTTGCGATAGGCTTGACCATAGACGTCCCTGATGACCTCGGGCTCGGCTGCGTGGTCCCCGAAGGCCCGACGCATGGCATCCGATATCTCGCCAACAGTTGCCCGCGCGCGCGCCGCTTCGATGGCTGCCGCGAGCAGGTTCCCATTGCCGCTGTTTGCGACCTCCTCAAGCACCTTTAGGGCCGCTTGTACTGTAACGCCATCGCGGCGGCGTTTCGTGTCTTCGATCCGCGCAATCTGGGCGGCGCGCACGGCTGCATTGTCGATCGCCAGGATCTCGAGTTCTTCTTCCGTGTCGAGACGATATTTGTTGACGCCGACGATGACCTCTTCGCCCTTGTCGACCGCCGCCTGGCGTCGCGTCGCCGCTTCCTCGATGAGCCGCTTGGGCAATCCCTCGTTCACCGCCCTGGTCATGCCACCGAGCGCCTCGACCTCCTCGATCAAGGCCCAGGCCCTGTCGGCAAGCGCCTTTGTCAGGCTTTCGACATAGTAGGAGCCCGCAAGCGGATCAACGACATTGGTCACGCCCGTCTCATGCTGAAGAATGAGCTGTGTGTTGCGGGCAATGCGGGCAGAAAATTCCGTCGGCAAGGCGATTGCCTCGTCGAAGGAATTGGTGTGGAGCGACTGCGTGCCACCCAGAACCGCCGACATTGCCTCGAAGGCGGTGCGGATGATGTTGTTGTAGGGATCCTGCTCCTGCAGCGAGACGCCGGATGTCTGGCAATGCGTGCGCAGCATGAGGGAGGACGGTTTCCTGGGCTCGAACTCCTCCATGATGCGCGTCCAGAGCAGGCGCGCAGCACGCAGCTTCGCCGCTTCCATGAAGAAGTTCATGCCGATGGCGAAGAAGAAGGAGAGGCGGCCGGCAAAATCATCGACGTTCAATCCCTTGGCGAGCGCGGCACGAACATATTCGCGCCCGTCGGCAAGCGTGAAGGCGAGCTCCTGAACCAGTGTGGCGCCGGCCTCCTGCATGTGATAGCCGGAGATCGAAATGGAGTTGAACTTCGGCATCTCCCTTGCCGTGTATTCGATGATATCCGCAACGATCCGCATCGAGGGCTCCGGCGGATATATATAGGTGTTGCGAACCATGAACTCCTTGAGGATGTCGTTCTGTATCGTCCCCGAAAGCTCGGCCCGGGACACACCCTGTTCCTCGCCAGCCACAATGAAGCTCGCAAGTATCGGAATGACGGCGCCGTTCATCGTCATGGAGACCGAGATTTTTTCCAGCGGGATGCCATCGAACAGGATCTTCATGTCCTCGACGCTGTCGATCGCAACTCCTGCCTTGCCGACATCGCCGACGACGCGCGGATGATCGCTGTCATAGCCGCGGTGGGTTGCAAGATCGAAGGCCACGGAAACGCCCTGCTGGCCGGCAGCGAGCGCCTTGCGGTAGAAAGCGTTGGAGGCCTCTGCAGTGGAAAAACCGGCATATTGCCGGATCGTCCAGGGGCGGCCAACATACATGGTGGCACGCGGCCCTCGGGTAAACGGTGCAAAGCCCGGGAGCGACCCCAGATGCTCGGCACCCTTTATGTCACCCTCGGTATAGAGCGGCTTGACGTCTATCCCTTCGGGCGTGTGCCAGACGAGCGTCTCGGGCGAGGCCTTCAGCTCCTTTTCGGCAAGAGCCTGCCAGTCGCCAAGCGTTTTCTTCGTCATCCTATCCTCCGGCATTCTTCTTTTGCCGCAGGCTAGCACTTTAACCGCCTTCGGCGCGATAGAGCCTTAGGATAAATTGTTCGCGAATGTCTTGCTCCTTCGACATCCGAGCTTGTCAGGAAACGCTGACCGGTTTGGAGCGCAACCGGCTTGCAGTCGCCGGATCCGCCCTTCTGCAAAGCTGTGGCGGCAGGCCTTTCATGATGAGCTCTGCATCGGCGACAGCCATCGAACCAAGCGCGTAGAAGGCGTCACGTGTGCCGCCGGTGCGATGTGCCGACAGCACCAGCCCTTCCACCTTGCGAACGGGATCGTCGGGAGCGACAGGCTCGTCGGGGAAGACATCGGTGGCGGCACGGATATGGCCAGAACCCACCGCTTCGAGCATTGCCGGAAAGTCGACGACGGCTGCGCGGCTCATCAGCAGGAAGGCGGAGCCGGGCTGCATGAGCGCAAACTCCCTCCGGCCGATGAACCCTTCGTTCTCGCTTGTCACACTGGCAAAGACGAAGACGACACGGCTTTGGCTGAGTACCTCATCCAGCGATGCCGGCATGCAGTCGAGCCGCTCGATGATCTCGGCCGGCAACCAAGGATCAAAGACGCGCACCATATTGCGAAACGGCCGGACAAGCTCGCGCAATTGGCGACCGAGATCACCAAAGCCGACCAGGCCGACCGGTGCGCCGGCGAAGCGAAACGTTCCTTCGTTTCCCGCAAGGCCATAGTCTTCGACACCGGCTCGAAACTGCCGGTCAGCCATGGTGATACCGCGGGCAAGATCGATCGCCATGCCGAGTGCAGCTTCGGCAACGGGTGAGGCGAAGGCCGATGCAGGGGTGATCACCCAGATGCCCCGCTCGACACAGGCCTGATAGTCGATGTTCGGCAGGAAGTTCGACTCGACATTGATAATCGCCTTTAGCCTTGGCGCGCGATCCAGCCGCTCCTTCGGCATGTCGGTCTGACCGAAGATCAGCACCGTATCCGGCAACAGGGCTTCCACCTGGTCAGCCGGCATTTGCCGATCTTCGGAGACGACGACATCTCCGAGTTGCTCAAGACGGCGGCGAACATCCGGCGTCATGATGAGATCGAGCGTTCGCGGCAACGGATCGACAAGAATGATATTGCGACTCATGGTTCCTCCCCTTGCCTCCAGAATGAAAATGCGCGCGGCTTTCGCAAGTCCCTTGTGCGCCAGGAAACGCTCAAGGTCCGAGTGAGGATACCATCAAAGGGTCTTCCCTGACCGTCTGTACCAGGAAATCAAGGACTGTGCGGACCCGCAACGGCAGGTTTTTGCGCGATGGGTAGACGACGTTGATCGGCAGGCGTGCCGGAGGAAAATCGGGCATCACGTTTATCAGCCTGCCGGCCTCGATGTCGGGGCAGGCGAGGATGTGCGAGAGCACTGCAAGACCGCCCCCGGCCAGTACCGCGCGATGCACCGCGACCGCATTGTTGGCAATCAGGCGTGGCGCGATGCGCACCGAAGTCTCGTCGGAACCATTGGAAAATGTCCACGACCGCAAATCTCCGGCGCGGCTGTAGCAGATGCAGTCATGGCTACCGACGTCGTCGGGCGTTTCGGGCATGCTTCGTCGTTCGACATAGCTCGGTGCTGCAACGAGAAAGGCGGTCGTCCATCCAATCCGCCGGCACATCAGATTGCAGTCAGAGACGGGACCGAGGCGCACTTCAAGGTCGATGCCATCGCCGATCAGGTCGGACGGCTCCTCGCGAAAAATCAACTCGACGGAAAGCCCGGCATGGCGATCGAGCAGACCGACAAGACGCTCGCTGACATAAAGACCAAGCGGCGCGGGCAGGGTGAGCCGCACCCGACCGGATACCGTGGTGGCCTCGGCACAGGTCGCTTCGTTGAGCGCGTCCACCGCTTCGACCACCTTCAGCGCCATCGCAATCATCTGCTCGCCCTCGACCGTCAGGGCAACCGCATTCGTGCTACGATGCAGCAGGCGCGTGTTGAGATGTCCTTCCAGAGCGGAGACCTGCCGGGAGACCGCCGGCTGTGTGAGGTCAAGGTCGATCGCCGCTGCAGAAAACGAGCCCGTCTCCGCAACCCGGAGGAAGGCTCTCAGCGCAGATACGATGTCCATTCGTCCCCCATACATTTTCGACATAAGCCTTATGCAGCAGTCTAGGTCGGAAGCGCTTTACTGTCCAGCAATTACGGATATCTTATGTCCATAAGGATAAATGATATCCTTAATTAAGGAGACAGACATGTCACAGCGCCTCAACTACGCACAGCATTCCCCCGAACTCTTCAAGAAGATCTCGGATCTCAGCATGAGCTTGAAGGACAGCACCATCGAGCAGAAAATCCGCGATCTCGTGAACATCCGGGCTTCCCAGATCAACGGTTGCGCCTTCTGCCTCGACATGCATGTCAAGGAAGCCAAGATCCACGGCGAAAGCGAACTGCGCCTCTATCATGTCGCGATCTGGCGTGAATCGAACCTCTTCGTTCCGCGCGAGCGGGCAGCTCTTGCCTGGACCGAGGCCGTCACCAAACTTCCGGAAGGCGGAATTCCCGACGAACTCTACGAGCGGGTCCGTGGCCAGCTCTCGGAAAAGGAAGTCTCCGACCTGACTTTCTCGATCATGGTCATCAATGCCTGGAACCGCGCGAGCATCGCCTTCAAGGCAGTACCCGGCTCCGCCGACAAGGCCTATGGCCTCGACAAGGCCGGCCTCAACTAGGCCGGCCTCAACTAGGCCCGCAACCTCAAAGCCATCCGCGCGGAAATAACCGCCCACAAAAGGAATCTTGAAATGATGAAGTCGCTTTTTGTCGCGGCTGCGTTCGCAGCCGCATCATTCAACACAGCCTTTGCCGCCGAGGCAGGCGGCAAGGCTGCCAAGGTCACGCTCGTCTATGAGCATGAACTGCCGAACGCCCCGGGCAAGAGCATCAAGGGTGTTCTGGTCGAGTATGGTCCGGGCGGCTCTTCCGAGGGGCACACGCATCCGAATTCCGCCTTCATCTATGCAACGGTCCTGGAAGGCTCGATCCGCAGCCAGGTCAATGATGGGCCGGTGAAAACCTACAAGGCCGGCGAGAGCTTCTCGGAGATGCCTGGCGACCGTCATGGCGTCAGCGCAAACGGCAGCAAGGCAAAGCCGGCCAAGCTCCTTGCCGTTTTCGTGGTTGACACCGACCAGAAAGAACTGACCTATCCCTTGAAGAAGTAGGCGAGGACGGGGCCGGGTGTCGACCGCGCACTCGGCCCACTACAGCGCGGCAATTATCGCGATCGGAGCTGCCATGTTCAACGACCCACTTTCGTTGCCGCTTGTTCTGATCAACCTTCTTGGCGTAGCCGGCATTGTTGTATGGCATCTCCAGGGCCGTGGCCGCCCGACTGCGCGGCTGATCGTCCAGATACTCTTCTTTGCAGGCATGACCGCCGTTCTCGTTATGGCAGGCATCCTGCCTCATCGCGTTGACGAGACGCAACTTGCCGGCGTGATGGCATTCCTGTCCATCTCGGCAAGGGTATTGTGGTGGACACATCTGGCATGGACCCTCATCGGCTTCGTACGGCTCTATATCGTTCTGGAAAAGAGGCCGCGTGAAGCGCGGCTGTTGCAGGATCTGATCGTTGCCGTCGTCTATCTCGGTGTCGCGCTGTCCATCCTGGGCTTCGTTTTCAAAGCGCCCATCGGCACCCTGGTGGCAACGTCGGGTGTGGTTGCCATTATCTTCGGCCTGGCGCTGCAAAATACCCTCGGCGACGTGTTCTCGGGGATCGCGCTGACATTGGGGCGGCCCTTTGCCATCGGTGACTGGATCTTGCTTGGCGACGGCACCGAGGGCCGCGTCATCGAGAACAACTGGCGCTCCACCTTTCTGCTCACCGGCGCTCACAATGTCGTCATTCTGCCCAATAGCGCCCTGGCGAAGGTGGGTCTTACCAACCTCAGCCGTCCCGATGAAACGCATCAGATCACGCTGCTCGTCCGGATCGCGGCAAACCATAGCCCGCAGCTTGTCGAGGAGGCATTGCGAACCGCGTTGCAATCAAGCACCCGCATCGTCCAGGATCCACCGCCGATCGTCGCTCTCAAGGGGATTGATGCTGTCGCAATCGAGGCAGAATTGCAGTTTCGCGTGACCAGTCCAGCAAACAGGACGCCGGCGCGCAACGAAGTGATCGATCTCGTCCACCGCCACTGCCGGGAAAGCGGGCTCTCGCTCGCAATGCCCCCTCAGAGCTATCTCTACGCATTGCCCGACGCAAGCGAAGTCAAGCTGCGATCAGCCAGCTCGCTCTAACACCCACTCGGAGCTGTTCTTCCAAAGGTCCGGCGGAATATCCCTCGCCAGGGTCTCGATCAGATCGGAAAAGCTGACGCTGCGCAATTTCTGGCGCCACGCTTCGTCAGCGTCCCACATGACGCGCGCCACCGCGCATGGACTGCTTTCGCAATAGTCGTGAGGCCGACAGGGATTGTTGGCTCTGATGTTGTTGCAGACAAAGGTCTGCGCCTTGCCTTCGACGGCCTCGACGATGTCGAGAAAGGTCAGGTCGGCGGGTGCTCTTGCCAGTCTGTAACCGCCAGACGGGCCGAGCGTCGTATGAACGAGACCTGCTTGAGAAAGGCTCTGCAGCGCCTTGGAAAGATATTCCTTCGGAAGTCCGTGGAACTCGGCCAACGCCTTCGTCGAAAGGTAACGGCCTTCGGGCAGACCGGCAAGTATGGCGCAACAATGCAGCGCCCATTCGACTTGGCTTTTCAGGATCATCATTTCCGTCCGAAAGGGTACCGAGCGGCACCTATTAAGGACAGAAAATATCCCTATTTCGCGGCAATGTAAACGGGTCGACAAGAAGGCAACAAGCGCCGGCAAGGTCGCCAGAAATCAGCCAGCGGCCAGCCGTAAAGCCCGGGACCGTTCTGCTCCGGTATTCAGGCACCCCCGGGCCGCAACATGGAAAAGGATGTGGAAGGCACCAGCCTTGTCAGACCATCTCTCGCAATCGACGACCCGTTTCCTGCAGCAGCTTGAACGCCTGATATCGCCGATCGTGCTTGTCTCTAAGCGCGCCTGAAACAGGGCGATAGATCTTTGCAATACGCGACATGGCAGCCATCGCGCCGGAAAGGTCCGGGTAGTGCCCGCCGGCGACCGCCCCGAGCATTGCAGCCCCAAGCAGCACCGGCTCGGGGCTTGTCACGCTGGCCACCTCCGTTGCCGTGGAATCCGCGATCATCTGCAGGACGAGGGGGCTGTTTGCCGCGCCACCACTGGCCATGATCAAGTCGATATCGATCGCCTTGTCCGCCAATGCGTCAAGCAGTTGCCGCAGCCCACAGCCGAGACCTGCAAGGCCCGCCACGTAAAGTGCGACAAGCGAAGCCTCGCTTTCGTCGAGCGTCAATCCGGCGATCAGGGCTCGTGCATCAGGATCGGCAAAGGGCGCCCGGTTGCCGAGAAATTCGGGCACGACGACAATGCCGTCGGCGAGGTCGGCAACACCATCCCCTGCGCGAGCGGCTGCTCGCTCCAGATAGCCGACGAGCGACAGTCCTTCTGCCTTGGCACGTGCCTCGATTGCGCCGGCGGCCGGGTGCATGCGCACCAGATAGTCAATTGCGGCGCCTGCCGCCGACTGTCCGCCCTCGTTCAGCCAGAGGCCTGGAACCATCGCGGAAAAATACGGACCCCAGACCCCATCGACGAAGGTGGGTTGCCCTGTTGTCGCCATCGAGCAAGCCGAGGTCCCGAAAATATAGGCGAGCCGTCGGCCGATGTCGGAGCTTGGTTCTGTTTCGATCTCACCTGCCCCCAGCGTTCCAATGCCTCCAGCATGCGCATCGATGAGCGCAGCGCCGACAGGCGTGCCAACCGGCAGGGCGAGCTCGGCAGCCGCTTCGACGGAAAGCCCGGTGCCGAGCGCGACGCCCGGCGCGACAATATCCGTCCCGATCCTCCTGAATTCATCGGCGGCCAGATCCTCAAGGCCGATGGCCCGAAAATAGTCGGCGTCCCAGCGCCCTTCATGGGCGAGATAGGTCCATTTGCAGGTCACCGTGCAGACCGATCGTGCCAGGCTTCCCGTGGCACGCCACGTCAGATAGTCGGAAAGGTCGAAGAAGTGGGTGGCCGCCTGGTATTGCTCGGGGAGGTGCCGCTTCAGCCACAGGAGTTTCGGGGTCTCCATCTCGGGCGAGATGCGACCCCCGACATAACGCAGCACCGCATGCTCGCCGCCGTTGATTTCGTCGGCTTCCGCGACCGCCCGGTGATCCATCCACACGATGATGTTTCTGTCGGGATCACCGGAACGGCTGAGGCTGATCGGGGCTCCACCCCTGCCGACAGCCACCAGCGAACAGGTGGCGTCGAAGCCGATGCCGGCGATCAAGGCCGGGTCGATGCCCGCATCTGCGACGGCCTGACGAACGGTGCCGGACACTGCCCGCCAGATATCCTCGCTGGACTGCTCCACGACGCCGCCAGCCTCATGCCAGATGGCAATCGGCTGCTTGGCTGATGAGAGTAGATCACCGCGCTCGTTGAATACCCCCGTGCGCGCGCTGCCGGTACCGACATCTATGCCGAGAAAATAGCGTGCCATGTCTAGAGATCCGTGCTGTGAGGCAAAATGACGAGGTCGCGAATTGTCACGTTGCGCGGTCTCGTCAGCATGAACATGACGGCGTCGGCCACTTCGCTGGCTTCCATCAGACCGCCTGCCGCGATGGTCTCCTCGAGTTTGGCCTTCGGCCAATCGCTGATCAGGGCGGTGACGACGGGGCCCGGCGCGACGGCGCCGACGCGGATGCCATGCTTCATCACCTGTCGCCGAACAGTGTGAACAAACGCCTGCACGGCGAACTTGGAGGCAGTGTAGATCGGCTCCCAAACCACGGGAACCAGGCCCGCGATCGAGCTTGTCATGATGATGTCGCCGGTCTGCCGTTCAACCATATGCGGCAAGACGGCCTGAACGGAGCGAAAGGCAGCATTGACGTTCAAATTCAGCATGCGATCCCAGGCATCGGGATCCCCTTCGACGACATCGCCGCCGATATAGGCACCGGCATTGGCGTGGAAGATGTCAAGCTTGCCGAACTTATCCAGGATTTGCGGCATCATCGTTGCAACGCTTTCCGGGTTCGTAAGATCGATGACCAGCGGAAATGCATGCGGGCCGAGTTCAGAGCAGATATTCCTCAATGAATCCTCTGCCCGATCGATGAGAACGACACTGACGCCCTCGGCAAGCAGCGCCTTGGCGCATTCAAGGCCGATCCCCGAAGCCGCGCCGGTGACCGCTGCGACCTTTCCCGAAAGTTCCTGTCTCATAGCATTCCTTACCTTCTAACTTGGACCTTTTATCTTGGGTCTACGCGCGTCCGTGCGACACTCTTGAACGGCGTGCGAGTGAATCGACGATGACGGCAATGGCAAGAACGGCACCCGTGATCATGTAGCGAAGCGACGATGACAGATCGAGCAGCGTCAGTCCGTTGGCGATCGACTGGATGACGATGATGCCGAGCAGGGCCGAATAGGCACTGCCGCGACCGCCAAACAGGCTGGTTCCGCCGATGACGGCAGCAGCGATGGCATTGAGGTTGACGTCGCCTGTCCCGGCCTGCTGGCTTGCCGATGCAAGACGAGCCGCAGACAGCACGCCACCCAGCGCAGCCAGCATCGAGCAGAGCATGAAGGCGCTCGTGTAGATCATGCGGACATTGATGCCGGCACGGCGCGCAGCCTCGCGATTGCCGCCAACAGCTGTCATTGAGCGCCCCCACTTGGTCCGGGTCAGCGCGTAGCTCATGGCCACGACCAATCCCACGAAAAGGCCGAACATCCACGGAATGCCGCGGTCCTGGTTGAGATAGAAGACGATGAGCTCCAGCACAACGGTGATGAGGACTGCACGCAGGACGAGGCTGCCGAGCGAGCGTGAGGACAGGCTTGCCTCACGTCGGCGAACGACGGTCCGGTAGCCGGTCACGAACAGCACGATCCCTGGGATGGCGGCGAGCACGTAGGAAACAGGATCGGGCATGACGAGCAGCTGTCCGAAATTCACGACCGCCGAACCGTAAGGCAGGTTGATCGAGCCGGTCGCGCCGAGAAGATAGAGTTGCATGCCGAGAACCGCGAGCAACCCGGCCAGGGTCGAAACGAAGCTCGGCATTCCCAGGCGATTGAACAGCAATGCGTACAGAGCCCCGATGAGGCCACCTGCGACAAGAGCGGCAAGGATCGCCAGGGCAACCGGCCAGCCTTCGTTGACCCACAGCATACCGACAAGTGCCGAGGCAAAGCCGCTGATCGAGCCGACGGAAAGGTCGATCTCGCCGACCATCAGGATGCAGACGATGCCGAGCGAGATAACGCCAACCGTGGAAGCGTCGAACAGCAGGTTGACGAGATTATTGGCCGAAAGGAAGATCGGATTGAGCGAGGCGAACACTGTCCAGATGAGAACCAGGCCGACGACAACAGGCAATGATCCAAGGTCACCCGATCGCACGCGATCGGCGAAGGCCCGGACGGCGCCGCTGACGCCGGTTTCATGTTTGACGCGAACGTCGCTTCTATCCAGCAACGGCGCGGATGGCGCGTTCTGATTGGCGTTGCTGCTCATGGGCTGTCTCCATCAGTGATCTCCCGCGACAGCTGGCGTCGGCTTGCCCTGCGGGAGACGGAATTGTCGGCAGCTCCAGTGATGGCGCTGACGAGTTCCTGGTTGGTTGCGTCGGGATAGAATATTCCATTGTTGCGACCGAGGCGCAGGACCACGATGCGGTCCGCCACGGCCCGGACGTCTTCCATGTTGTGGCTGATCATGATGACGCCGAGGCCACGGTCGCGGACCCGTTCGATGAGGTTCAGGACCTCCGCCGTCTGTGCCACGCCGAGTGCGGCCGTCGGTTCATCGAGCATGATGAGCTTCGGTTCCAGGAGCAGTGATCTGGCGATCGCCACCGTCTGGCGCTGACCACCGGAAAGCGAGGCGATCGGAATGCGAACGCTTGGGATGCGCGCAGAGAGTTCATTCAGAAGCTTCCAGGAACGCACCTCCATCGACACTTCGTCGAGCTGCAGCGGACTGGTCTCCCGGCCAAGGAAGATGTTGGCGACAACATCCAGATTTTCGCAAAGGGCGAGATCCTGAAACACCGTCGCAATGCCCAGATCGAGTGCGGTGCTTGGGTCGGAGAGCGTCACCGGCTTGCCTGCGAAGGTGACCGTGCCCGATGTCGGCTGGTGCACGCCGGCAAGAATTTTGACGAGCGTCGACTTTCCAGCACCATTGTCGCCGACCAGAGCCACGACCTCTCCCGCATGGACGTCGAGATCGATATCTGTCAGGGCCGACACGGCGCCGAAATTCTTGGAGACGCCACGCAGGCTGAGCACCAGCTCGCCGGTCGGAGGCGCTTCGTGTTGATTGTTCGTCATCGAGGCAAGCCTTTCCGTATTTTCGCATGATACCTGCAATGAGCCCCCCGACGACAAGCGCCGGAGGGCCCTCGGGAGGAGCTGTTAGCCGCCAATGCCAAGCTTCTTGCAGCCTTCCGCGTAGCGGTCGCCGCAAAGCTGTTCAGGTGTCTGGATCGGCTTGCCGTTGACCGTCTTGTCGATGATCTCGGCCTTGAGGTTTTCGGCCGTCACCAGTGCCGGCGTGAACAACTGCGTCGGCGTTTCGAACAGCTTGGTATCGGCCTTCGGCGTTTCGCCGGCAAGCAACTGCATCGCGACGTTGGCCGCAGCGGCAGCAACGATCTCGCTCGGCTTGGAGATGGTGTTGTACTGGTCGCCGGCGATGATCAGCTGCAAGCCGGCAATCGTCGCGTCATTGCCTGTCACTGGCGGGACAGGATCCACACCAGCCGCCTTGAAGGCGGCGACCGCTCCACCGCCGGTACCGTCATTTGCCGCCACGACGCCGATGATCTTCTTGCCGAAGCGCGTGATCTGGCCACTTGCCCACTGCTGAGCCTTCGGGGGCGCCCATTCCGGTGTGTCGTATTCGGCCAGAACCTGGTATCCGCCCTCAGCGATGCCCGCATGGATGCCCTTCTTGATCAGGCCGGCGGCCGCGTCGGTCGGCGAGCCGTTGATTTCGAGCAGACCACCATCTTCCGGCTTGACGTTGTTCTTCTTCAGATGCTCCACGAGCGATGCGGCAATCATCTTGCCGATCTCTTCATTGTTGAAGGAAACGTAGTAGTCGGCTGCTGCGGACGGGATCGGGCGGTCATAGGCGATGACCTTGACGCCCTGGCTCTGTGCCATCTTCACCAGCGAAGCAGCAGCGGTGGAATCGACCGGGTCGAGTATGATTGCCTTGGCACCTTGCGAAATAGCAGAGTTGAACTGCTGCTGCTGGCGCGATGCGTCGCCGTTGGCGTTCTGGTAGATTACCTTGCAGCCGGCACAGAGCTTTGCCATTTCGGCCTGGAAGCCCGGGAAATCATGCTCTTCATAACGTGTCGAGCTCTGGTCGGGCATCAGGAAGGCGACGGTCGCGTCCGTGACTTTGGCCGATTGTGCAAAAACGGACGTTCCACTGAGAAGGCCCAGCGCCAGAACCGCGGCGCCTGCGAGTTTCGTCGAAAGTTCAGTCATTTTCGGTTTCTCCATTGAAGAGATCGATTGTTGCAGTTACTGACTCAGACCCGTGGCTGGCCGGAGTTCGAGAGCGCACAGAACGCCGGTCCGAAGCTGACGGTCAAAGACGGCAGCCGGCCGCACTTCTGAGCTGCACCTGTTTCCAAATTTGAAGACAAGCGATCCCTTGCGGAGGCCGCCACGGTCTCCGTTCGCACTTGCCCTCAATGTGTCCTGTCTCCTCCCGTCCTCCTTGAGTTAGGCGGCCTCCACCGCTTTTTCGTTTTGTGCCCTCAGGGCTCGGAACCTCGAGGGCGGCATCCCTTTCTGCGCGAGAAAGTGCCTGTTGAAATTCGAAAGGTTGTTGAAACCTGATGCGTAGCAGATATCGATCACCGCCAACTCCTGGTTGCTCATCAGCAACTGACAGGCGAGGTTGATGCGCAGCCGGTTGACATACTGAACCACCGAGAAGCCGGTATGCTTGCGAAACGACCTGGAAAATGCGCTCGGCGTCTGACCGGCAATCGCCGCCAGATCGGTCTCGGAAAACGGTTCGGTCAGGCGCTCGCGGATATACGCCAGCGCCTTGTTGGTGCCGATCGACATGTAACCGGAGGGATCGGGCTGGTAGTCGGATGTCGTGAGAGCGACGTGATTGCTGGCGCCGGTCAGGAGTTCGACGAGTTGCATGAAGAGTGCGATGCGACGGGCACCCACGGCCTCCAGCATTTCCTGCATGATCGGCTTTGCAAGTTGAGCCGTCTCGAGCGGGAAGAGCACGCCCCGACGGCTATCGGCAAGCACCGAGCGGAATCCCTTGAGCTCCGGAAGAATGGAAAGCAGGCCATCGATGAAGGCCTCGGAGAATTGCAAAACCAGGCATCGCTGCTCGATGCGCCTGTCGTCGACAACGTCGCTCACCCAGTTATGGGGCAGGTTTGGGCCGGTCATGACAAAATTGCCCGGCTGGAAGTCACCGATGAAGTCGCCGACAAAATAGCAGCCGGACGTCTCGGTGATGAGGTGGATCTCGTATTCGGGATGAAAGTGCCACCGCACCGTATGATAGGGATATCCGTGCGACCACATCTTGAAGGACTCGCCGGATCGTATCTGGACGACTTCCAGATCGGGCTCTGATACATCCCGCATACGACAACCCCTCCCTGGGATCCACTCTGCTGCCAGGCCTTGAACGGAGGAGCTCTCCCGGCTCCATCCCGCGACCATGGAAGAAGTTTAGCCGGATGCGACAGGGGGCTCCACCACATTTGACCCCGCCCGCCGATACTTTTTTGTCATCCGATTTAGCGTTACCTAGATGCCCCCTGGCATATTTCCAGCTGAATCTGCTTTTGCCGCCGGCGACCGCGGCCGCTGCGGCGGGAGAGAATACTCAGGCACGGGAGACACGGTCTCGTCACCCTTTCTCTCGGGCGAAGAGGACCACATGGTCACCGGCATATTGCTCGCCGTTGATCGGGGCTCGCGATCCCTTTGACGCACACGAACGTCAAACCGGCCCTGCCAGAACGCTAGGCTCGAGCCTGCTCCGGGACAGCGGGCGCCTTGGTTGCCTCGCCCTCAAGCAACCGGTCCACGATCATCCGGCCGATCGGGATGGCCGAGGTTGCTGCGGGTGAGGGGGCATTGCAGACGTGCAGCATTCGTTCGGTCTGCTTGAAGAGAAAATCATGGACCAGGCTTCCGTCGCCCATGACCGCCTGGGCGCGAATGCCAGCCTGTGGGCTCTGCAGGTCATCAATTGTCAGGGACGGGCAATATTTCCGGCATTCGGCAAGATAGCGGGCACGCGATGCGGAATTGGCGAATTCTGAGATTGCCGAGCGCCAGTTCCTGCGTGCCATTTTCCAGAAGCCGGGAAATGTCGTCATACTGGCGACATCCGCGATCGCAAAGCTACCCTTGGGGTAGCCCTCGCGCGCAAAGCCAAGCACTGCGTTCGGGCCGACGGTCATGCCACCGTCGATCGTTCGCGTCAGGTGAATTCCGAGGAACGGCAGATCCGGATCGGGGATCGGATAGATCAGGCGCTGCGTGACCTTCGCCTTCGATGCCGGCAGTGCGTAGTATTCCCCGCGGAAAGGCACGATCCGGTGGCTGATCTTCACACCGGCCATCAATGCGATGCGGTCCGATTGGAGACCGGCGCAGGCTATCAGTCTTCTCGCTTCGACAGGACCGGACGCGCTTTCGATGCGCACGCCCTTCTCGTGTTCGTGAATGGCTATAACTGCCGTTCCGCGCCTGATTTCACCGCCTCCGGTCTCGATCGCCCGTGCCATGGCACGGCACACAATTGCATAGTCGACGATCCCCGTGGAATGGACGAGAAGGGCACCGAGACCCGCGATATTGGGCTCATCGGTTCTCAGTTGCGCCGTCGACAGCCGCGCATAGTCGATGCCGTTTTGCCGCGCCCTGTCCTCAAGCGCCTCCATGCGCTGCATCTCCGCATGATCAGTCGCGACCAAAAGCTTTCCGCAGGTTTCGAAGGGGATGCGGTTCTCAGTGCAGAAGCGCTTCGTCGCCTCTGCGCCCTCACGGCAAAGCCTTGCCTTCAGCGAACCGGGAGCATAGTAAATTCCGGCATGGATGACGCCACTGTTGTGGCCCGTCTGGTGTCTCGCAAGCTCGGGCTCCTTTTCCAGGATTACGATGCTGGCGCCCGGCATTTTTTCCTGCAGCGCCATGGCCACCGCCAAACCGACAATGCCACCGCCAATGATACAATAATCATACATCTTGCTGCCCGACTCCGACTGCTGCCTGTTGCAAGGCTAGCACTCGAGCGCCACGTCGTCTTGAAGTTCTTATGACGTAACTTGCTCGTCAGGCGCGGGCATAGAGCGCGCGGTTCTTGTTGCTTGGGGGGCGCATGTCGGCGCCATCGTCGCGAGAAATCAAAAATGGGTAGGTAGCGGGACCGTCAGAACGAAAAAACCCCGCTGAAGGAAGCGGGGTTGGAGTTTTTGAACCCCGGAAGTCGCGGTTTCAGGGGCAATGGAGCGTTGAGGCTCCGCGGGGAAGAAGATAGGCAAAGCCCAATTCCAAACGGATAGGGCGCCCCGTTGGTTCCCATTTCTTTTAGTCACCCCGGGCGGGCTTATGACAGGAGGCCTCCCCGGCGGGGGTTGGCGCAAGGGGGCCTCCTGTTACGGCGCACTTTCGGGACCGCGGTCCCGAAAGCGCCTCATACTAAACACTATTTACAGTCCTGCTAATATAAGTTCTCGCCAGACCTGGACGAAAACGAACCAACTTCCCCATGTTGCGACCGCTTGTTTTCAAGGAGAACGCACTCAGTATTCCAATTAAATCTCTTGAGGTCGAAATGGCTGAATGGCATCTCCGCCTCGCCATGCGTTCGGGGCAAATCAGGTCCCGTTTGAACTTACGGGCCACATCGGCGCCATCGGCCGACGTGAACGGCCAGCGGTCGCCGCACAAGTCCAATCCGCGAAGCCATATGGACAAAGGGCCGAAGCCCGCGCCGTTCTAGCTCATTGAAGCTTCGTCGGCGCGGCGCCCCCTGCCAGACGTTTATTTCTCGCGTGTCGACAGGACGTTGCGGATGGAAAAGCTGGAATTGATCCGCAGCACCCCAGGCAGGGCAGAAAGGATTTCCTTGTGGATCCGTTCGAAAGCGCCGGCACTCTCGACGTCAACGCGAAGCATGTAGTCGGACCCGCCCGTCATCAGGAAGCACTCGCGGATCTCCGGATACTTGCGCACGGCGGCTTCGAAGCGATTGAGGTATTCCTCCGTCTGACGCTCCAGTGTGATCTGGATGATGACCGCAATTGCTTCCTCACCCACCACATCAACTATGGCTGTATAACCTCTGATGATACCTGCCTTTTCCAACAAGCCTATGCGGCGCAGGCAGGCAGAGGCGGACAGGCCGACTTCCTTGCCAAGGTCAACATTGGATATCCGGGAGTTCAGACGCAATTGCCGAATGATCTTCCTGTCGAGAGTATCAATCTCATACATTGTCGCCTCATCTATTCGCGCCGCGGCGGTACCGCCTTCATCCAGCATCGATTGCGTCGGCAATCCATCGCATGGGATGTTCACCCCGAATAGAAGAGAATCGCTTCGTTTGGCAACGGCATGAAAAGCCGGAGACCATCGCCTCGTCTTCGCCCTGCAGCTGGCCCGCCCAGGAAAGATCAAAAGTCTGCCTGCTGAGGGCTTGGTGCCGCTCCTGATGGCCAAACATGCCGGCCATGCCGCAACATCCGGTCGCCGCAATTTCGACCGGCGCGTCAAGAGCAGCAAGAACCCTCTTCCAGTCCATCAGGCTCCTGCCAGCGCTTTCGCTGCAATGGACGAACAGCTTGCGTGGCAATCGCGCCGCGGTCAGCTTCGGCAAGGCGCGTCCATGGGCGATTTCCTCGCTCAGGAATTCCTGGACAAGAAGAATAGGCTCCCCGGCCAGGCCGGCCTTTTTGTATTCCTGGCGGATCATCATGACGAAAGCCGGATCAACCCCCACGATCGCCCTGCCGGATCCGGCAACCTTGTCGATCGCCGACCTCAGCTTCCTGGCCTGCCTGATGAACCGGGTTCTGTCGCCGAGCACGTGGGCCGCCTTTCCCCCCGCCGACATCGCAACAAAAACAGGGCGGTAGCTAAACCGGCTAAGACCATCTGCGAGCGCCAGGGCGGCCTGTGTGTCGAAAAGCGCCGTAAACGGATCCTGCCAGATGAAGACCGTTTCCTCGTGCCATTGCCGTTTTGCGATCACTTCGGCGGAAAAGGTCTGATATCCGCCTCTGCCCACATCGTGAAATGCCAGTGAAGGAAGGTCGCGCAGACCAGACAGTGTCTCCATCAGCGGGTTGAACAGTCTTGCAAAAATCGCTGCGAATTTTCTGTGACGAACCAGAACCGGTGAATATTCCTCGAGCAACAGCGCTGCCTTGTCCGCCAGTGATCGCCGGCGCTTCCGATAGAGCCGGTCGAGGAAATGCGATTTCATCTCGGGTATATCGACCTGCACCGGGCAACTCGTCGCACAGGCCTTGCAGCCAAGGCATCCGTCGAGCGCGGCCAGGACATCATCCTCCAGCTCCTCGGTCGCATGGCCGCCCTGATGCATCTGGTGCCAATGTCTCAGCGCATCGGCGCGGCCTTTCGGGGAATGGCGAAGGTCACGGGTCGCCTTGAACGAGGGGCACATGACGGTGCTGCGCTGATAGCTCAGACACTGTGCATTGCCGTTGCACTTGAACGCCAGGCTGAGAGGATCGCCGTCTTCGGCGTTGACGCTGCGGAACGGGGTCGTCTCGATACCCATCAGGTCCTCGGGGTCCGCGACGAGCTTTCCCGGGTTGAAGCGCTGCCGCGGGTCGAATGCCCGTTTGATGCGGCCGAAGGCGTTGTAGGCCGTGGCGCCAACGAACTCCGCCAGATAGGCGCCGCGCACGCCCTTGCCGTGCTCCCCCCAGAAGATGCCGCCATGCCGGCGCGTCAATTCGAACACGCCGTCCGAGATCGCCTTCATGATTGCCCTGTCTTCGTCGCGATCGATATTGAGGGCAGGACGGATGTGCAGGCAGCCAACGTCGACATGCCCATACATGCCAAAGTTCAAGCCGTTGGTGCTCAGGAGCCCGGCAAAATCCCTGACGAAGGCGGCAAGGTTTTCGACAGGTACCACGCAGTCCTCGACGAAAGCGATTGGCCGGCGTGTGCCACCGACCTTGCCGAGCAACCCGACACTTGCCGCCCTGACCTGCCAGAGCGCAGCCATTTCGATATCATCAACAGCCACGTGGCTTGCGATTGCGCCGGTAAGCGTCAGCGCGCTCTTGCGCAGGACTTCAACCTGCCGTGCGAGAGCGGCTTCGTCGTCTCCGACGAACTCCACGAAATTATAGGCGATCGGCTGTCCGTCGCGAGCGCGAAGCCCGGCAGGCAGCGCCTGCAGAATTCCTGCCGTTTCGGCCAGGCCCTGGACCCATTCGTCCATGACTTCGATCGCCAGCGGATCATGCGCCAGGAGGGCACCGCCCGCATCAAGTGCCGCGGCAAATGTCTCGAAGCCGATGACGACCAGTCGCTTGAATTTCGGCTTCGGCAGCAGACGCAATCTTACCCGTGTGACGAGACCGAGGGTGCCTTCCGCGCCGATCGGTAGCCGCCACCATTCGAGATCGCCTCCAGGCGGTTTGGCCCGCTCGAGATCGTACCCCGTAAAACGCCGTGAAAGCGCCGGCACCTTTTTCAGCAGTGCTTCGCGACCAGACTGACAGGCCCCCTCGATCTCCAAGAGCATTGCATGAGCCCAATCGGGGGGCGGCGCGGCACTGTCCAATGTCCGTCCGCCGTCGAGAACGAGCTCCATTCCAAGGATATTGTCGCTGGTCTTGCCGTAACGCCGCGACCCCTTGCCCGATGCATCCGTGCTCACCATTCCACCAATGGTGCAGCGGCTCGCCGTTGATGTCGTCGGCGCAAAAAAGAGGCCGGTCGACGCAAGCTGCGAATTCAGTTCATCAAGAACGACGCCGGGCTCCACCTCTACCCACTGCTCTTCGACGTTCACCGCCAGTAGACGGTTCATGTACTTCTGAAAGTCTACGATGATCCCGGCATTCAGGCTCTGGCCGTTGGTGCCCGTGCCGCCACCGCGCGCGGTAACGGGAACGCCGCTGAGATCATCAGTATCGAGGGCACGCATCAGCCGTCGCACGTCCTCGGCATCGCGTGGAGCAACGACGATATCCGGCGCGATCGCATAGACGCTGTTGTCGGTGGACATGGCCGCGAGAAGTGCAGCATCACTTGCGACGTCGCCACGAAAACCCTTTTCCTTCAGAAGAGCAGGAAGTCGTTCAAGAGCAGGATGATAGAGGGGCTTCTTTATGTTCTGGTGCATTTATCGCTGTAATCCAGGGCATCACGGAAGGGCATTGAACCACAAAGACGACGTTCGTATAATTAGAAAGATATGAAGATATTTTCGGAAAATACGAAGTTGGGCCTGTGCCATCCTCAGGCCCCGCTAACGGTTACGGGATCCGATCCGGTAAGCAATGATCTCAAGCTCGCAAAACAAACATTCTGACCCGGGGTAAAGAGGATTTCAGAATCAGGGTGTCCCTGCGTCCCGCCTCGACCAACCACCGCTGAACTGGAGCTATTCCTTCCATGAAGATATTTCCAGAAAACACGAACATCGGTTTGCGCCACCTGAGGGCAGCGCTGACTGTAATGGATGAGGGGTCCTTCACCCGAGCTGCGCTGTTGCTTGGGGTTGTTCCCTCAGCCTTGACCGAAACAATTCGGACACTCGAAGCAGAGTGCCGGACGGCAATTTTTGACCGGAAATCTCGTCCGATACGAGCGACTGAAGCGGGTCAGGAATTTCTGGAGGGCGCACGCGATATTCTCGCTCGTTTTGAGCTTTCGCTTGCAAATGTGCGACAGGTAGGCGGTCTCAAGCGGGGGCGGGTGCTCATAGGCGCTGCGCCATCCGCCGTCCTTACTCCGCTTTCTGAAGCGATCATTAAATTCCGCTCAGATCATCCTGGGATCGACGTCATTGTTCACGACGACGTAGCCGAACGCCTGGCCAGTCTGGTTGTGGACGAGACGCTTGATTTCGCATTGGCCGGGCCGGGTTTCAAGTCGGCCGAATTGCATGAAGAAAAGATCAGCGAAGATGCATTTGGTCTCGTTTGCCATAAAAGCCATCGCCTGGCCCAGTCTTCAGCATCGGTCCTTCTGTCCGACATCGATCCAGATGACCTGATAGTCCTCGACGGGCAGGCCGGTATTGCGAGGATGCTCGCGGACTGCCCTGACCTGCCGCAACAGCTGACCGTCGGTCGCATTCAAACATTCAGCACCATCGCCCAGTTGACCTTGATCAGTCGCAACGCTGGCGTAGCCCTGTTGCCACAGCAGGCTGCCGATGTCATCCAAAGTGACGAGATCGTCTTTCGCGAGATCGCTGACCTGCACTTGGTGCGCTCGCTTTATCTCTTAACCCGCACTCGCTCGACTTTGCCGCCCGCGGCAAAGCGCTTTATCGCCTACCTCACTTAGCACCCTCTCACAGGACAAGTGGGATCTTGCCTGGAGCAGTTGAACATTGTTCTCGATATCGCTGTTTCCCGACCAACGGACACATGATAGGTGCCTTTTCGGCGGCCAATTCCTGCGGCTTGCCATCGAGCAATTCGTTGTTGGCGACGAGCAGGCTCCCGGAATCGGGCGGAAGCGGATTTCAAGTTTGGATGACGTCGACAGGGGGAGGCTCAAGACAGCGCGAAGATCCTCACCTCCCTCGCTATGCCCTGAAGCTCCTCCATTCTGGAAACCGACGTGATGCCGCTGTCATGCAGGATTTCTGAAACGTGGGTATCCCCGACAATCGCTTCCGTCGTCATGATAACATTGGGATCAGCAAGGCCCTGTACGCGGGAGGCAATATTGACGGTCTGACCGAAGTAGTCCTGCCTGTCGTTGAGGTTGACTGCGAGACATGGTCCCTCATGGATGCCGATCTTCAGGAGAAGATCGTCGCTGCCGTGCTCGGCATTCAGCTGCAGCATCGCCTCGCGCATCCGGAGCGCGGCGGCCACTGCGCGGTCCGGGCTCGGGAAGGTGGCCATGACGGCGTCGCCGATTGTCTTGACGACAGCTCCGGTCTCCGCGGCAACTATCTCGTGAAGCACCCGGAAGTGCGCTCGTACCAGATCGAATGCGGCAAGGTCACCGACGCGCTCGTAGAGCGCGGTCGAGCCTCTCAAGTCAGTAAAGAGGAAGGTGAGGCTGGTGATCTTGAGGCGCTGGTCGACGTCAAGTGTGTCGGTCCGATAGATGTCCCGGAAACTCTGGTTCGACAGGATACGTTTCGCCGTGAGAAAAGCTCGCCTGCGGCCCAGCAGGTCGTGTAGCTCGTCTCCTGCAATGCAGACGTTAGGTATCACCCTGCGTTCGGTGTGGTTCTCAAGCATGAGCCGCAGTGGGCCGGGTCGAAGCGGGACCGTTTCGTTTAGCGCATGCGCCTTACTGATGACCATCGACAGGTTTTGCCGTTCGTCGGTGGGCTCCCCCTTCACGTCGATGAACTGTGCCGCGTGTGTTACCGGATCGAAGATGATCACGAATTGCGCCGGCAGCTGCAGTGAGAGGAAAGCCTTCTCCCCCGGAGCCAACTCGATCATCTCCAGTTGGATGCGTGCAAACCTTGCTTCGAAGTCCTCCGGAAGGTCGACTCCGGAACTGAAGAAGATCTGTCGGTAGTATTCAAGCGGCGGAAGCCGATCGGGGTCGTGGGCAGAAATCCTGCGAACCCTCGGACTGACCGTGAACGTCACCTCGACCATTTCGTCGAGGGTTGGTTCATACCCGGCCGCGCAGAGCGCGCACTGGTAGGTTTCCTGATCGACTGTTTTCAGAGTTGCACCGGTGTCCAGCACGCCGCCGCAACCTGGGCAAAGGACATTCCAGGTCATGTCGAACGCGCCAATGCGCGCTGCATGCAGAAATGCTGCGATCGTCTTCTCTTCGTCGAGATGATGCTTATCAGCAAAGGCGAGCACATTGATGCGATTAAGATCGCGATCGGACCCATGCGTGACTACGCGCTCGATACGGTCGACCGTCTGCGGATCAGCAGCCTGTCGCAGGGTGGCAAAAAGCGCGTCCACTTCATTCATAAGACACGTCTCCGTGTTCGTAACCACAAGAGATAACGCCAACACCCGAATTGTACCACGGAATTTTCTGATCGAAATCGCGCCACCAATGAGATTGAATCGAGGTCATTCAAAAGCCGGGACATTGTCTTTCGGGAAATCGCCGATTTTCGGCTTGTCCGCTCGCTCTACCTGTTGACACGAAGCCGCGCGAGCCTGTCTCCTGCAGCGGAGCGGTTCATCAGTTACCTTTTCTAGCGGGTGCCGCACGAAACGCTCAGGGATCTGATGAAAATTGCGAAAATACGTCCGCAATTGCTTGTTTCCATAACGGATTGAGCGAAACTTCCGTTTGACGAACGATATCCTCACGCAAGGTAAATCGGGACCGATCATGGACAGCACTACCTTCAACGTGACGCTTGCAACGGACGGATGCGGCGTCCTTTCCATTGACGTTGGCGCCCCTGCCGAAAACTGCCGACGGTCTGGAGCGCTGCTGCCATCGCCGTTACATCTGAGCTGACGTCTTTCATTTTCTGGGGTGCACAATGAAGATCACCGTTTTGGGCGCCGGCGTCATCGGCGTCACCACAGCCTACTATCTGGCAAGATCGGGACACGATGTAACGGTGCTGGATCGCCAGAGCGGACCAGCGCTGGAGACGAGCTATGCCAATGCCGGTGAGATCTCGCCGGGTTACGCGTCGCCATGGGCCGCCCCCGGAATACCTCAGAAGGCCGTCAAATGGCTCTTCATGAAGCATGCGCCGTTGATCATCCGCCCAACTGTCGATCCGGCCACCTGGGACTGGGTGATGGCAATGCTGCGCAATTGCACTTCCGCGCGCTATGCCATCAACAAAAGTCGCATGGTGCGCATTGCAGAATATAGCCGCGACTGCCTGATCGAACTGCGCGCTGAGACCGGCATTCCGTATGACGAGCGAACCCAAGGAACCCTGCAGCTCTTTCGCACGCAAAAACAACTGGACTCGATCACAAAGGATATCGAGGTTCTTGCAAAGGACGGCGTGCCGTTCGAGGTGCTCGATCCGGCCCAGTGTGTTGCCGCCGAGCCCGGGCTTTCGCCGGTGAAGCACAAGATCGTCGGCGGATTGCGTCTTCCCAATGATGAGACCGGTGACTGTTTCAAGTTTACCAATGAACTTGCCAAGCGTGCCGAGGCACTGGGCGTCCATTTCGTCTACGGAACCGATGTCCACAAGCTGCGTATCGAGAGCAACAGGATCAGCGCAGTGGAAACATCGCGGGGCGTGTTCGATGGCGATGCGGTCGTGGCCGCATTCGGCAGCTTTACGCCAAGCCTGCTGAAGCCGCTCGGACTGAAGATCCCGATCTACCCGGTGAAGGGATACTCGATCACGGTTCCGATCATCGACGAAAGCCGCGCACCAGTCTCGACGATCATGGACGAGACCTTCAAGATCGCCATCACCCGCCTTGGCGACCGGATCCGCGTTGGTGGCATGGCCGAAATCTCGCGCTTCAACAAGGACTTGCCGACATCCCGCAAGGCAACGCTCGTGCATTCCGTCGAAGATCTGTTTGGTGGGGCAGGGGATCAGAGCCAGGCGCAGTTCTGGTGCGGCCTGCGCCCTATGACGCCCGATGGCACGCCGATCATCGGCAAGACCGTCTACGACAACCTTTACCTCAATTCTGGCCACGGCACGCTTGGTTGGACGATGGCATGCGGCTCCGGCCGCGTGCTGACAGATATCATCAACAGGGCAAGACCGCAGATATCCATCGAGGGTCTCGATCTCGGCCGCTACGGCTGAGGAGACGAAAGGCAGAATTCGTACGCTATCCTGATAAAATACCGGCGCCGCGATGGCAGCGCCGGGGTTTCACGATCGGGTGGTCAGCGTGCCGCCCAGTTGGCACCACGCCTGAAGATGGTCTTCATCTCGGGTACCGAGAATTCCTTGGCCTGGTGGCCAAGCGAGGAATAGAAAACGCGGCCCTTGCCGTATTTGCGTTTCCAGGCGACGGGCATGACGACACCATCGATCCAGTAGGCGTGATCACCGGTGAACCTGGTCGTGGCCAGCACCTCATTCGAGGGGTCGACGTGCATGTAGTATTGCTCGGACGTATAGGGGAAGTCGGCAATACCCTCCATGATCGGGTCGTCCGGGCGAGTGACATTGACGGTGTAGTCGATGATGTTGCCGGGGTGTGCGACCCACTGGCCGCCGATGATGAACTGGTATTCGACGCATTCGCGGAAGCTGTCACCGGCGCCGCCGTGGTAGCCGGCAATGCCAACGCCGCCCTCGATCGCGGCCGCGAGGTTCTTGATCTCTTCCTTTTCGATCTTCGACATCGTCACGATCGGCACGACGAGGCTGAGATCATGGACGGACGGATCGGCAAAAGCCTCGGTCGTGTGCTCGACGTAGACCTTGAACCCGTCCTCCTCCAGCATGTCCTTGATGATTGCGGCGCATTCCTGCGGCTCGTGGCCACTCCATCCGCCCCAGACGATCAGTGCTTCACGCATAGTCTTCCTCCTGATGATTACTTGGCCAATCGCCCGTCGACGAGCGACTGTGACAGCGGCATGGGCCGCTCTGTTTGGGTGGTGATGGCAACCGTGCGCCCGCTCTCGGAGGCCGCGTGGAAGGCCTCCATGACCTGGAGGACATGCAGAGCCAGGTCGCCGTTGGCACGATGCGGCCGGTTCGAGCGGATGGCATGGGCGAGATCCGCAACACCGATCGAGCGATAATTGCCATCGCCATAGGGCGCCGTCAGCGGCTGCTGTTCGAAGGCGCCACCTTTCTTCAAAACTTCAACATCGCCTCCGAAGTGATTGGGATCGGGAACGATCAGTGTGCCCTCGGTGCCGTAGATCTCCAGCGGCACATGCTTGTGTCCGGCAACGTCGAAGCTCATTGCGATCTGTACGACCGCACCATTGGCGAACGCCATCAGACCGGCGACATGGGTGGGCACGTGTACCGGGATGTGCTCGCCGTTTCTCGGTTCGCTGGTGATCACGCGCTCCTTTCGCGGCGTGATGGCAAAGCCCGCCACCTGCGCGACCGGTCCGAAAAGGTTGACGAGATCGGTGATGTAGTAAGGGCCCATATCGAGCATCGGTCCGCCGCCGACCTCGTAGTAGAAGGCCGGATTTGGATGCCACCGCTCGTGGCCGGGGCACATGAAAGTTGCCGTGCCGCCGACCGGTTGGCCGATGACACCCTGATCGATGAGGGCACGCGCCGTCTGATGCCCGCCGCCGAGAAATGTGTCGGGAGCCGCACCGATGCGCAGCCCCCTGGCCTTGGCGGCTTCGGCGAGCTTCTTGCCCTCCGCGAAATTGATGCCCAGCGGCTTTTCCGAATAGGCATGCTTGCCGGCCGCAAGGGCCTGCAGGCCGACGGCAACGTGAGCCTTCGGAACCGTCAGATTGACGATGATTTCCACTTTCGGATCGGCAAGAAGCTCATCAATCCGCTTTGCCGGCACGTCGAATTCGCTGGCCTTGGCTTCCGCCAATGCGTGGTTGAGATCGGCCACGCCGCGAACCTCAAGGATGGGGAAGGATGCCATCGCTTTCAGATAGGCGCCGGAGATATTGCCGCACCCGATGATGCCGATACCGACTCGTTCCATGATTTCCTCCCGTTGGATGTCGTGATTTTGCTGCTCAGAGCGCTGGACCAGTGGTGTTCCAGGGCGACTCGTAGAGTTCGTAAAGGGCCACCGCAGCAGCTCCTTGCGCCCAGAAGTCGTCCGTCGAATCGTCGAAGACGAGTTCGGCAACGCCCTTCAGCGATGGCGGAACGGCGAGCGCATAGGCGTTGCGCAAGCTGTCGAGAAATGGCTCACCTAGCGCAAGGCTGGAGCCGACGAGGATGACGCGGGGCGGCGCAAACAAGGTGACGATGTTGGCAATCGCAACGCCCACGGCTTCGCCGGCCCGGATGGCAGCACCAATCAACGTACTGTCCTCGGCCTTGATGAGCGCCTGGGCATGCGTCATGCCGCGTCCAAGCTTGATGGCTTCTGCAAAGCGGCCACTGGCCGGCTGCTCGCCAAGGATTTCGCTTTCGCCAGCCTGGCTCGACAGCCGCACGACCCCGTTGGGTCCCATGCCAAGCACCAGGTCGCCGAGATTGTGGCTGAGGCCGCCAGCACCACGAAACAGCTGATTGTCATGAAGCACGCCGAGACCGAGTGTCTGCTCGAGCGAAATCAACACCATGTCTTCCAGGTCACGGGCCTTGCCGAACCAGTGATGGGCAAGCGTGATCGCATGCGCATCGCTTTCAACGATGGTCGGGGTATCGAGCCTGGTCGTCATCTCGCTTGCGAAATCGACATTCGTGTCGCGAAAGATCGGGCTGCTGCGGATATGGCCGGTTCGGTGCTCGATCACGCCGGGAAGGCCAAGGCAGACGCTATCGACATCCTCGAGCGAAAGGCCGGCATCGACGACGCAGCGGCGCACCCCGTCTTCGACGAGGTCTGCGATCACGCCGATCGGCTGGCGGTCGATGCGGATCGGCAGGGTGATTTTCGATAGCACGTCGCCACGGAAATCGGTCACCACGAACACCAGGCGGTTGGCCGCGATCTTCGCCCCGACGACGCGTGCTGCATCGGGATTGAGCTCCAGCATGACGCGGGGTCTTCCGCGCGCGGCCTCGTTGCGAATATCGCCCTCGTGGCGCGGCAGGATCAGCCCGTCGTCGAGCAAGGAAGCAGTGATCGCCGAAACGGTCGTGGTCGACAACTGCGTGCGTTCGCTGATCTCGACACGCGATATGGGCCCGTGACGCCGGATCGTGTCCAGCACGTTCAAGCGATTGATCGCGCGCATCAATTCGGGATCTGCGGTCTTCATCAGGTCGGCCAGGCTCTTCAATGTCACCGCGGCGTGCGGCGCTCATATTTTCAACGGTATGCGAATTAAATAGCGCGCCAGCATCCCCGTCTGTCAAGGCAAATCTGCCCGATTTCAACGAGGGGAGTTGACATTCGCCAAAACCTCCCGATGATTTAATCCGCATAAGGGAAAAATTGAAGAGGACAATTTTTTGCCCTTGCTGGAGGAGAAAATCATGTTTGACCATATGAAGGCGAAAGCCTTGCTTCGCAGCCGTTTCATCACCCGCTCGGCGGCCACGGGACTGGCGCTCCTGATCGCTGCGGGAAGTGCCGCGGCAGACACCACCGTCAAGTGGCTGCACCTTGAGCTCGATGCGAACTATGTCGCGATCTGGCGCAACATTGCAGACAAATACCAGGCCGAACATCCCGGCGTGAAAATCGAAATGCAGTTCCTGGAAAACGAGGCTTTCAAGGCCAAGCTTCCGACCCTCTTGCAGTCGAGCGATGCGCCGGATTTCTTCTACAGCTGGGGCGGCGGCGTGCTGAAGCAGCAGCTGGCGACCGGGACGCTCATGGACCTGACGGCGGCGATGAACGCAAAGGACGGCGCCTGGGTGAAGAGCTACAACCCGGCCGCGATCAAGGGCCTGTCCTACGACGGCAAGATCGGCGCCGTGCCTTTCAAGATGGGCACCGTCTCCTTCTTCTACAACAAGGCCCTTTTCGCCAAGGCCGGTGTCGATGCCGCCAGCATCAAGTCCTGGGATGACTATCTCAATGCCGTGAAGAAGATCAAGGATGCCGGCATCGTCCCGATTGCGGGCGGCGGTGGCGAGAAATGGCCCCTGCATTTCTACTGGAGCTATCTGGTGATGCGCAACGGTGGCCAGACGGTCTTCGACGCGGCCAAGACCGGTGAAGGGGAAGGTTTCAACGATCCGGCGATCATCAAGGCCGGAGAGCAGCTTGCCGAGCTCGGCAAACTGCAGCCGTTCCAGCCAGGCTATCTCGGCGCCACCTGGCCGCAGACGCTCGGCGTCTTCGGCGATGGCAAGGCAGCAATGATCCTGGCGTTTGAAAACACCGCGGCCAACCAGCGCACGAATGCCGGTGACGGCAAGGGGCTCGATCCGGACAATATCGGCCGCTTTGCGTTTCCGGCCGTGACGGGCGGCGCAGGCGCGGTCACCGACACGCTTGGTGGATTGAACGGCTGGGCCGTGACGAAGAAGGCGCCGCCTGAAACGCTCGACTTCCTCGCCTATCTGACGAACGCCGAAAACGAGCGCGAGATGGCCAAGGCCGGCATGCTCATCCCGGTCGCCGTCGGTGCCGAGGATGGTGTGACCAATCCGCTGTTGCATCAGTCTGCCGAACAGTTGGCGCACTCGACCTGGCATCAGAACTTCTTCGATCAGGATCTCGGCCCCTCGGTCGGCCGCGTCGTCAACGATGTCTCCGTTGCCATAGTCTCCGGGCAGATGAGCCCTGCCGATGGAGCACAGCAGATCCAGGAAGCCTTCGAGCAGGATCAGCTCTGATCAAGACTATCGCGGCGCGGAGAAGCATCCGCGCCGCCCTCAATCTGAATGAGGAGGATCGGCTTTAATGACCACCATCAGCGCGACGAGCGTCATCCGTCCGCGCCCGACTTTGAGATCGTCGGCGCGCAGCAAGGATCCCAGCCTGGCGCGGCGCCTGCCTGTCCTGCTTCTGTTTCTGCCGCCAGCACTGCTGCTGTTCACGATCTTCGTCATCCTGCCGATGGGCGAGGCGGCCTGGTACAGTCTCTACAAGTGGGATGGCTACGGTCTGCCGACACAGTTTGTCGGCATGCGGAATTTCGAGGTCCTGTTCAAGAACAGCGCCTTCATAACAGCGTTGAAAAACAATGCCCTGATCATCGTTGTTTCCATTCTTGTTCAGATTCCGCTCGCGATCTGGCTGGCGATGATGCTGGCGCACCGGATCGCCGGTGTGGTCCTCTTCCGCTTGATCTTCTTTCTGCCCTATGTCCTCGCCGAGGTGGCGGCGGGCCTCATCTGGCGCTTCGTCTATGACGGCGACTATGGCTTGTTTGCCTCGGCTGCCCATCTCATTGGCGTCGAGACGCCCTATGTTCTGGCGGACAAGGACCTGGCAATCTATGCGGTGCTGGCCGTCGTCGTCTGGAAGTATTTCGGCTTCCACATGATGCTGTTCATCGCCGGGCTGCAGTCGCTTGACAAGTGCGTGCTGGAGGCTGCCGAAATCGATGGCGCGAGCGGCTGGCAGCGGTTCCGCTACATAACGCTGCCGCTTCTCGGTTCGACGGTCCGCCTGTCCGTCTTCTTCGCCGTCGTCGGCTCGCTGCAGCTCTTCGACCTCATCATGCCGCTGACCGGTGGCGGGCCGTTCAATGCGACGCAGACCATGGTCACCTTCCTGTTCAACTTCGGCGTCACGCGCATGCAGGTCGGCCTCGGCAGCGCCGTCGGCGTCGTCCTGTTCGTCATCTGCGTGACGCTGGCCTTCGGCTACAAACGGATATTCATGCGCAATGACTGACATGGCCTCATCTGCCCGGACCGCGACCGGCACGAAGATCTATCTCTATGTCTCGCTGACGCTCATCGCGGCGATCGTGCTGGTTCCCCTGATGACGACGGCACTTGGCGGTTTCAAGGACCTCGGCGACCTCAGAACCAACCCCTTCGGGCTACCCGCCACATGGCATCCGGAGAACTATACCGACATTCTCTTCGGAGACCGCTACTGGCGACAGATGATGAATTCGCTGATCATCGCCACCTTGACTGTCTGCCTGACGGTTTCGGTTTCCGCCATGGCTGCCTTCACCTTCGCGCATGTAAAGTTCTTCGGTGCCGGCTTCCTGCTCAACTACTTCCTGATCGGCCTGATGTTTCCGGCCGCGACCGCCATCCTTCCCTTGTTCATCAGGATCCGGGACCTGGGCCTGTTGAATTCCTACTGGGGTGTTGTCCTGCCGCAGGTCGCCTTTGGCCTCGGCATGAGCATCCTCTTGTTCAGGAACTATTTTCGCAACCTTCCGGAAGAATTGTTCCAGGCTGCCATCGTCGACGGCTGCGGCTACATCCGGTTTTTCTGGCACATCTCGCTGCCGCTCTCGCGGCCGATCATTGCAACGGTCAGCATCATCTCCTTTGTCGGCAGCTGGAACAGCTACATCCTGCCGCTGATCATGCTGAATTCGGAGACGATGTATCCCTGGCCGCTCGGCATCATGGTTTATCGCGGCGAGTTCGGCACTGCCTGGCAGCTGGTGCTGGCTTTCATCACGCTGACAATCATGCCAACCATCATCGTCTTCTTCCTGGCGCAGAAGCACATCATCGCCGGCTTGACCGCGGGTGCCGTCAAGTCCTGAGGAGGGTTGCGCCTCAGCCGAAAACGAGTCCCCCATCGACGATGAGGTTCTGCCCGGTAACGGCGCGTGCCCAGGGGCTTGCGAAAAACAGGACCGCGTCGGCCATTTCCTCGGGGGTCGTCACTTGCCGGAGGGGGGTGTTTGCCGCAATCAGATCGAAGACCGCATCCGGTGTGGCGCTGCTCGCTTCGGTGGCGCGCAGCAACCCGCCCGAGACCATGTTGACGGTAATGCCTGATGGGCCAAGCTCTGCCGCCGCCGTGCGGGTCAAGGACAGAAGCGCACCCTTGGCAGCCGTGTAGTCATGGTAGGGCACCACCGGGTTCTGAAAGAGATTGGTGCCGATCGTGATGATCCGCCCAAAACCGGCAGTGGCCATGACCGGGCGGGTGGCCTGGATCAGGTTCAACGCCCCCTTCACGGCCGTATCGAGCTGGGATGTCATTTCACCCCAGGTCATTTGGTCGAGCCTCGATCGGGCGTCTCCGTTGAAGCTGAAGTCGGTCAAGGCGTTGTGCACGACTGTCGTCGGCGCACCGAGTGTATCCTTGACCTCGGCCACCATGCGCTTGACTGTCTCGCTGTCGCGGACATCCGCCTGGAAGGCTCGGGCACGATCACCCAACGACGCGGTAAGCGCCTCGGCCTCGATGCGGCTGTTGCGGTAGTTGATTGCGACCTTCGCGCCTTGGCGGGCAAAGGCAGCAGCGATGGCGGCGCCCAGGCCACGCCCGGCCCCGGTGATGATGACGGTCTGTTCGCTGATTGCCAATGTCATCTCGAATGTCCTTCTCTCAACTTCCAAAGCTCATGAAAATGCTGAACCGGCCCGTGCCCGGAACCGACAGTCAGCGTGTCTGCGTGCGCGACGGCATGGGCGAGGTAGCGTTTCGCATCCGCCACTGCCTCGGGCAGCGTCGCCCCCTTCGCGAGCTCGGCGGCAAGCGCGCTCGACAGCGTACAGCCGGTGCCATGCGTGTTCGCCGTCGGTATCCGGAGCCCCTCGAACCAGCTCAACCCTGCGGCTGTCGCCAGGACATCAGGGCTCTCCTGGCTTGGCAGATGACCGCCCTTGACCAGCACCGCCTCCGGGCCAAGAGCACGCAGGCTTTGCGCCTGCTCAGCCATGTCTGCGCGGGTATCGGCCGTCGGTCCATGCAGGAGTGCTGCCGCTTCCGGAAGATTGGGAGTAAGCAGCGTCGCGAGCGGTAGCAGCCGCCGGGTGAGGACTTCGATCGCAGACAGATCGAGGAGGCTAGCTCCGCCCTTGGCGACCATGACAGGATCAAGAACGATCGGAATGCCCTTGTGGGGTTCGATCGCATCGGCGACAGCGTCGGCGATTTCGGCATTGGCAATCATGCCGATCTTGATTGCATCAACGCGGACATCGGCAAACACTGCCTTGATCTGGTCGGCGACGAAGGCAGCCGGAACCAGATGGACCCCGCAAACGCCCTGTGTGTTTTGCGCCGTCAGCGCGGTCAGCACCGCCATGCCGTAGACACCGCGGGCGGAGAAGGCCTTCAGGTCCGCCTGGATTCCGGCGCCGCCGGAAGGATCGGATCCGGCAATGGAGAGAACGTTTCGGATCATCGGTGAAGCTTTCTGATGTTTTCCGCGACCTCGCGAGCCGCCGCCTCAGGGTCACGCGTGCCGCAGATCGCAGAGACGACGGCAAGACCGTCAGCCCCAGCAGCAAAAACATCCCCGACATGAGCCGCCTTCAGCCCGCCGATCGCGACTGCGGGAACGGGGCAGATGCGCATTAGGCGAGCAAGGCCAGCGAAACCAATCGGCTCCTTGTGATCCGCCTTCGTCGATGTCGCAAAAACCGGGCCGATACCCGCGTAGTCGACGATTGCCGGATCGATCCCCGCGGCCAGTGCCTCGGTCTCAACGGAGAGGCCAAGGATCATACCGTCTCCAATCCGCGCGCGGGCAGTTGGCGCATCCATGTCCTCTTGCCCGATGTGCAGACCGTCAGCACCAATTGCGACGGCAGCCTCGACGTCATCGTTGACGATGAGCAAGGCACCCGTGCCAGACAAAGCCGCCTTGAGCGCCCGACCTGTTTCGATCATCAGGGGTGTATCGGCATGCTTGTCGCGCAGCTGGACAACGCTCGCTCCGCCAGCAACAGCCGCCCGCGCGGTCTCCACCATGCCGAAGCCGGCACAAAGACCGGGGTCGAGGACGAGATAAAGTGAAAGGTCGATGGTCCTCATGCGGAACGCACCCTCGCATGGCGATCGAGGAGCGGGGCGTCAAGCGCTGCAAGCGCATCGAGAAACGCCGGAGAAAACGAACCGGGGCCATCAGCCCTGCTGGCTGCCATCTCGCCGGCAACAGCAAAGGTCGTAAGCGCGGCAACCGTTGCCTCGAACGGCGCGGCAGGCCGGATCGCCGTGAATGCTCCGACGAGGCAGGTCAGTGCGCAGCCGAGCGCGGTCACCTTAGGCATCAAGGCCGACCCGCCTTCAATCCAGGCAGCTCGTTCACCGTCGGTGACGAAATCGACGACGCCGGTTACCGCGACCGTTGCACCGTGTGTCCTTGCAAGCAGCCGGGCGGATTCCTCGGCCTGTTCGACCCCGTCACGACTGTCCACCCCCTGGCCCTGACTTTCGCCACCGGAAAGGGCGATGATCTCGGAGGCGTTGCCGCGAATGACCGTCGGACCGAGTTCCAGGAGCCGATCAACGGCCGCCCGGCGGAATAAGGTGGCATAGTGGGCGACCGGATCGAGCACCCATGGCTTGCCGGACTGGCTGGCGGCGAGGGCTGCCGCCTCCATCCCGCGCAACCAGGATGACGACAGTGTGCCGATGTTGATTGTCAGTGCGCCCGCGATCGCCGCAAACTCGCCAGCCTCTTCTTCGGCATGCACCATGGCGGGAGACGCACCAGCGGCCAGAAGCACATTGGCTGCGATGTTCATGGCAACGAAGTTGGTGATGCAGTGCACGAGCGGCGGTTGCGCGCGCAACTCGCTCAGCAGGTTTCCCGGCAAAGTCTGATCTGTCATGGTGCGCCTTTCGATCGGGGAGAAAGGCGCGGGGACTGACGCAGGAGGCGAAACGTCCCGAGCGACTCCCTCCGCCGGCATTATCCGGTTCAGGTTCAAAGGGTCCTTCTCAGCCCATCTTTCGAGGGGCGCCCCTGTCTCTCATTGCCTTCTTCTCGCAGAGAAGCACGCGCCTGTCATCCAAAAAATGGACATCGCCGGGTGAGCCCGGCGATGCCGGGAAAGGCCCTGCAGGAGGCGCGCGGCGCCTGCTGGCCTTCTGGCGGTCGCATCACTCATCCGATAGCGCGCCATAATACAGCTGCCGGAAGGACTTGGATTTCCCCCCGCAAACTGCTCACGTCTGGATTGCGGTGAGCAACCTGTTACGGATTCCGGCGCCGGTTTTCGTTTGTCCGAACCATGGCACTTTCCAAAATTTCGGCGGTTATTCTATAGCCGGCAGTTGTAAGCATTGTTGGACGGCAGCCGAAACAGCGATCGTGTTGCATTTACTTATTTTTGTTTACTTTCCAGGGATTGTGCCAAATGGCATACTCCCGCTCGCTGGGTAAAGGCGAGATCCATGGGCGGCCGACGATTTGCGGTTCTGACCCACCAGACTGCTTGATTACACGCGGCCAATAGGCCGGCAAGACAATGCCGATGCAATCGTCCAACTCGGTTGGCGACCGAAGGGGAGGTCTTGATGCGAACACCTCATGCTGCAGTCTCTGTATCGCTTCCTGCCGTGTGTGTTCTCCTATCTGCTACCATAACAACATTCTCGCCCGCTCCTGCTCAGGCGCAGTTCGTCTGCGCGAACACTGCAAGCTCGGGAGACGGGGCGACTGCCGGTGGTGCCAATGACGTCGCCTGCGGAACCAATGCGACAGCGGCGGGCGCCGCGGGAGCAAACTCCGCTTTCGGTGCGGGAAGCAGCGCGACAGGCGGAGCCGCCACTGCCCTCGGCACAACGACGAATGCTTCCGGTGCATCATCGGTGGCCGTTGGGCAAAATTCTCAGGCGACAGACAGGGGCGCGGTCGCGGTTGGTTTGGGCAGCAACGCCTCGGGATTCAACAGCTCAGCCATCGGGGAAAATAGCAGAGCTGCCGGCGCTGGCGCGACTGCCCTGGGGGTCGACAGCAATGCGCAGAGTGTGGACAGCACGGCCGTTGGTGTTCGAAGCCTGACGACGGGTGCCGGTGCGACTGCCATTGGGGTCGGCAGTCAGGGCACCAGTGTTGATACCTTGGCTGCTGGCGTTAGAAGCGTTGCCAGTGCTGGCGGCGCAGTCGCGCTCGGAGGTGACAGCAGTGCAAGTGGCGGCAATAGCACTGCGGTTGGCAATCGGAGTTCGTCTTCTGGCAATCAGGCAACAGCGATTGGATTCAACAGCAGTGCCCAGGGCCCCAATAGTCTTGCCCTGGGGACCGGCTCAGTGTCATCAGGGCAGAATTCGGTGGCGCTCGGAGCTGGTTCGTCGGATGGCGGTATCGCCAATGTCGTCTCCGTCGGGGCGCCGGCTGCCGAGCGAAAGATCGTCAACGTCGCGCCCGGCACGATTTCGGCGACCTCGACGGATGCGATCAACGGCTCCCAGCTGTACGCCACCAATCAGAATGTCGCCCAGAACACGAACGAACTTGCCGATCACGAGACGCGCATCACGAACAATACCAACGTTCTCAACCTCCATACGACTGCGATCGCCGGCCTGGATACGCGTGTAACCGCAAATACGAACGCCATCGATTCCCTGGACAATCGCGTCAGCAGCCTGGAATCCAGCATGTCGCCGATGAATGGGCGCATCGACAAGGCCTATGAGGGCACGGCGATGGCGCTGGCGATGGGTGGGGGAACCCTTCCGAATGACAAGAACTTTGCGGTGTCAATCAATTGGGGCACGTTCGAAGGCGAGAACGCTTTCGCTGGCAGCGCTTATGCGCGGATTACAGAGAATCTGCTGATTCATGGCGGCGTCGGCGTAGGGGCGAGCGAAGGTACCTTCGGTGGGACTGCGGGGTTGACATTCACGTGGTGATCGTCCGGGCGCTACAGCCGCTCGGTTCACGCGAGCCGAGATCCCAAACGATGCATTTGCCGTTCAAATTTATCCTCGCGGCGCTGGCAGTCCTTTGCATAGAGGCCGGCCTTGAAAGCCCCGTTCGCGCCGAAATCAAGAAATCCCCAAAGGAAGATGTTTCAAGAGCACCGCGTCCGGCAGATATCGATCGAAATGGCGTTCTTATCCTTGTGCGAAACACGCTTCTTGCCCTCGACCAGGCGAACAAGACCGGCAACTACACCGTTCTGCGGGAACTCGGCTCGCCAGGCTTTCAGGCCAATAATTCCGCGCAACTTGCAGAGATCTTTGCCTCGCAACGAAAACAGGGATACGACCTGAGTGGCCTTGCGGTCATCGAGCCGCAACTAACCGTGCTTCCGCAGATCGAGCCAGACGGCAAGTTGCATATGGCGGGGTTCTTTCCGTCGGTGCCAATCCAGGTGCATTTCGAGCTACTCTATGCGCCTGTCGATCGTCAGTGGAAGCTCTTCGGGATATCAGTGAACTTTGATGAAAGCGGCCCGGCCGCACCCGCAACAATCGACAATCGGGCCCAAAAGCCGGACGTTCCGGTGAAGCTTCCTGACCCGCCGACGCCTGCGGTCCGACCGAAAGCACCTTCTTCAGATTCGGGCCTTTGAGACGTCGACTTCGACGTCGTCGGGTTCCGGCTCCTGCACGGAAATGAGGACTGATCGATACGCCGGGCCATCAGATCTGCTCCCAACTGCTGGTCAAGCGAACTCCCGTGCAGGTCCAGGGGCGCGCCTGTGACAAGCTGGACAGATGATATGTCGGGGCCTAGTGTTCTGAAATGTTGGGATGTCGTCTTCTTCTCTTCGGTTTGATCGTGCTGTTCGCATGGACAGCAGGCGCGCAGCAGATGCCCTGTCCCTTTGAATATCCAGACACGCCGGTCAACCGGTCTCGCGGGGTGGTCGGCTGCTCGCTGCAGTGCGATCAAAAGCTCACTTGTCCCGGCCAGCAGGCGATCGAGCCACAAAAGCTCCCTTCGGCGCAGGCTCCCGGCAATGCGGTCAATGCGAGTGGAACTTGTCCGGAGGGGAAAAACTGGGATTCGAGAAGGAAAACTTGCGTCGCGTGCGCCGCGGGGGCGTCGTGGGATGCCAAGCGCTCGACCTGTTCCTGTGGGACCGGCCGGTTCGTTGATCCGAAGACAAAGCGCTGCGTCAGTTGTCCCGAGAATTGGGGTTGGGAAAAGGGGAGGTGCCTGTGCACTCGCAGCTTGAAATCCACCTTGGCGGGAAAGTCCTGCTCGCCCAAGCAGCCGGTCTGCAGGACCGACAGCGTTTGGGATGCCGAAAACAAGCATTGTGTGGCAGTGAAGCTGCGGAAGCCGAAGGCGTAGTTCGAGATGGATAGACGGCTCCAGACCCCGAATTGAGCTTGTCGTAGATCGTTCGTCCTGCGCGAGGGCATGGGGCGCGAATTGCACGTAACATCCGCGTCGTTGCTGTAAGAGTACTTCACCAAAGCCCGGCCACCGTAAGGTGCTTGCGTTTCAATGAGGGAACCGGAACGTGATTGCAGCCCGTATTGTTCGGACACTTGCACCTTTGCTCGTCGCGGCAGTTCTTGCCAGCTGCGGTCATCCAAGCGGAGTCATGGCCCCTGTTGCGCTATCGGCGGCAACGCAGAATACCTCAAAGGTCAGCATGCTGGTCGCAACCACGCGCGAACCTTCCGGCGACCCGGCGACGCTCTTCACCGGCGAACGCAGCCCGAAGCCCTATCTGACGGCGATTGACGTCTCCATTCCGCCGAAACGGGCCTCAGGCACAGTCCAATGGCCGAAACATCTGCCGCCCAATCCCGCGACCGATTTTGCGGTGACCAGCGTCAAGGAGATCGACACCGTTCCGGAGGGGCGCGTCTGGTTCCACCAGAACATCCAGGGCGGGCATGCGCTGGTCTTTGTCCACGGCTTCAACAACAAGTATGAGGATTCCGTCTTCCGTCTGGCCCAGATCGTCCACGATTCCGGGATGCAGGCGACCCCTATCCTGTTCACATGGCCGTCACGCGCGCAGCTTACCGCCTATCAATACGACAAGGAGAGCACCAACTATTCACGCACGGCGCTCGAGCAGGCGCTGCGGACGCTAGCCGCCGACCCCGACGTCAAGGACATCACGATCCTCGCTCATTCAATGGGCACCTGGCTGACCATGGAATCCCTGCGGCAGATGGGTATCCGCGACGGACACGTGAACAGCAAGATCCACAACGTCATTCTCGCGTCCCCGGATATCGATATTCAGGTCTTTGCCAAGCAGTTCGCGGAGATGGGCACGCCGACGCCGAAATTCACGATCTTCGTGTCTCAGGATGACAAGGCGCTTGCGGTTTCAAGTTTCATCACGGGAAAGGTCTCGCGTTTGGGCGCGATCGATCCGACCGTTGAGCCCTATCGCTCGAAACTCGAAGCCGCCGGCATTACGGCCATCGATCTCACCAAGGTCAAAGGCGAAGGCTTGAACCACGGCAAGTTCGCCGAAAGTCCTGAAATCGTTCAGCTGATTGGCCAGCGGATCGTCACTGGTCAGACGCTGACGGATTCCAACGTCACGCTCGGCCAAGGACTTACCGCTGTTGTCGGCGGAACAGTGACGACCATCGGTAACGTCGCAGCCACGGCTGTCGCCGCGCCGGTCACGGTGCTTGAACAGCCGATGCGGGCCAAGAAGCGCCCTGTCGACGAAACCCTGCAAGGCGATCTCAAGCCGCAACCGTTGACCGAGTAGCAATCAGGCATTCTGTGCGCTGTTACGTCGTGACCCTCGTTTGTTACCGTAACGTACTTACCGACCAACGCTTTTCAGTGGGAATCTGCGGCCGAGTTTGGCCTACCCACAATCAGGAGAGCGTAGATGTTGAATCACCTGCATGGACAAGGGAGATCGCAATGAGTGCATCTCTCTCAAAACGGCTTCGGCACGCCGGCGCAGCTTTGGCATTGGCGCTGGCCTCGACATCCCTCAGCTATGGGATCGCCCATGCGCAACAGGCGACGCCGGCTCAAGATACGACCAAACCGAATATACTCGTCATCTTCGGTGACGACATCGGCCAGACAAACATCAGCGCCTATTCGATGGGTGTCGTGGGCTACAAGACGCCCAATATTGATCGTATTGCCAAGGAAGGCATGCTGTTCACCGACTATTACGCCGAAAACAGCTGCACTGCCGGCCGCTCGACATTCATTACCGGCCAGGTCTGTCTCCGTACGGGTCTCTGCAAGGTCGGCATTCCCGGAGCAACGGTCGGCTTGCAGGCGCGTGACATTACCATCGCGCAGGCGCTGAAGCCACTCGGCTATGCAACCGGCCACTTCGGCAAGAACCACCTCGGCGATCGCGACGAGTTCCTGCCAACGCAGCATGGCTTCGACGAGTTCTTCGGCAACCTCTATCACTTGAATGCCGAAGAAGAGCCTGAGCGTCCCTATTATCCAAAGAACGACCAGGCGTTCGTGAAAGCGAATTCGCCGCGCGGCGTCTTGCATTCGTTCGCTGACGGACGGGTCCAAGATACTGGCGCTCTTAATCGCAAGCGTATGGAAACGATCGACGATGAAACGACCGCTGCGGCGATCGATTTCATCCAGCGTCAGGCTAAGGAAGGAAAGCCCTTCTTCACCTGGATGAATACCACGCGCATGCACGCTTTTACCCATGTTCGGGATTCGATGCAGGGGCAAAGCGGCATGCCCGGCAACGAATATGCCGATGGCATGATCGAGCATGACGGCGATGTCGGGAAGCTCCTCAAGGCGTTGGACGATCTCAAGATCGCCGACAATACGATCGTCGTCTACACGACGGACAACGGCCCGAACCAGTGGTCTTGGCCAGATGCGGCGACGACCTCTTTCCGAAGCGAGAAGGATACCAACTGGGAAGGCGCCTTCCGCGTTCCGGCGATGGTTCGTTGGCCCGGCCACATCAAGGCGGGCGAGGTGTCCAATGAGATGATGTCCGGACTTGACTGGTTTCCGACCTTGCTTGCCGCAGCCGGCGATCCCGGCATCAAGGAACAGCTCCTCAATGGCGCAAGCATCAACGGCAATCAGTTCAAGGTCCATCTCGACGGTTACAACCAGCTTCCTTACCTGACAGGACAGCAGCCGAAGTCCGGACGCGAAGATTTCTACTATTTCAACGATGATGGAGAGGTCGTCGCTTATCGCTATGGCAATTGGAAGATCGTGTTCTGTGAACAGAGGGAGCCGGGCGGCTTCGTGGTATGGGCAAACCCCTTTACTTGTTTGCGTGCGCCGAAGGTCTTCAATCTGCGCATGGACCCCTTCGAGCGCGCCGACGTCGTCTCTGACCAGTATTATGACTGGCTGGCGAAGAATGCCTATCTCATCCAGTACGGCGTCTACCGGGTCGCCCCCTTCTTACAGACGTTCAAGGACTATCCTCCAAGCCAGCGTTCCGCGAGCTTCAGCATCGATCAGATGGTCGACGCCTTGATGCGCTCGCTGGAGAGTCCAGCGTCAGGAAAATAGCAAA
>Ga0102588_1000214_pt1 | contig 77985 bp, 68 predicted proteins | sample AraplaMF_Col_mMS_FD_76854 | JGI IMG/M metagenome (GOLD analysis project Ga0102588, IMG submission 76854) | Arabidopsis root microbial communities from the University of North Carolina, USA - plate scrape MF_Col_mMS (SPADES assembly) (version 2) | ecosystem: Host-associated > Plants > Roots >...
GCGATGATGACCTTCTCGACCAGTTCGGGACGAACCCCGCCACGGCCGTTCAGCACCCGTTCGACGGTGGCGGTTCCCACACCCGCCTGACGGGCGATATCCCGATAGTTCGGCTTGCTCACTGCTCTGTCCCCAATCGCCGAAGGCTGCATCGTCAAAGACGCTTTTCCTGCAATATCCATGACTTAGGAATCGGGAGCAATCCAGATCGCCTTTCGAGACGCACAGAAATGCTCTCTCGGAAACTACGCGATTGAATTTTCTGAGATCTAAATATTAAGTTGGACCGCAAATCCATGAATCCCACGTCGCATCCTCATGCGACTCCAGATTGGCCGTTCATCCAAAAGTATCCCATCCCATGAGCCTTGAATCCGTCCGCGCCTTCTTCGCCGCCAACGCTCCCGACATCGCCATCATCGAAACGACCGGGAGTTCTTCGACCGTCACGCTCGCGGCCGAGGCGCATGGCGTCGAGCCTGCGCAGATCGCCAAGACGATCTGCCTTCGCGTCGGCGACCGCACCATGCTGATTGTGGCGAGCGGCACTTCGCGTCTCGACAACAGGAAGTTCAAGGATGCCTTCGGCGGCAAGGGGCGCATGCTCGATGCCGAAGAGGTGCTGGCGGTGACGAGCCATCCGGTCGGCGGGGTCTGCCCCTTCGGCCTGCCTGCGCAGCTGCCTGTCTATTGCGATGTGTCGCTGAAGCAGTTCGATGAAGTCGTGCCGGCCGCCGGTTCGACCAATTCTGCGGTGCGTATTTCGACCGGCCGGCTGGCGGAAATCACCGGAGCCGAATGGGTCGACGTCTGCCAGTAGCAACGCACAACTTCACAGAGCGGAAAGAATACCTATATTAGCCCATGACATGCCGTTGAGCGCATGACAGGAGGTTTGAAAATGCCCAGTGCCGTTTCGCGTTTTGCCAGGATCGCGGCGATTGCCGTTCTTGCAGGCGCTACCGTTTTTGCTTCGATCGGTGATGCCGATGCGCGCCGCGCAGGCAGCTTTGGTGGATTCGGAAGCCGCGGCACGCGCACATTCAGCGCGCCTCCTGCCACCAGCACCGCCCCCGCCCCGGCTGCGCCCATTGAACGCTCGATGACACCCCGCCCGCAGACGACCGCGCCCTATAACACGCAACAGCCCGGTTATGCCCAGCAGCGCCCCGGCTTTTTCGGCGGCTTCGGCCGTTCGATGATCGGCGGTCTGATTGCCGGCGGTCTTCTCGGCATGCTGCTCGGCCACGGTTTCGGTGGCGGCTTCGGCTTCCTCGGCATGCTGCTGCAGATCGCGCTGATCGTCGGAGCGATCATGCTTGCGATGCGCTTCTACGCCAATCGCCGCCAGCCGTCCTACGGCGCAGATGGCCAGAGCTATAGCGGACCGCAGTCCTACAACATGTCGCCGGCCAATGGCGGTTCGACCTTCCATATTCCGGCCATCGGTTCGGGCTCCGGCTCCCAGCAGCGGAGCAATGCACGCCCGAGCGATGAGATCGGCCTTGCCCAGGCGGATCTTGATCAGTTCGAGGAATTGCTGACCAAGGTTCAGACCGCCTATGGTGCGGAAGATTATGGTGCGCTGCGCCGCCTGACGACACCGGAAGCCATGTCCTACCTTGCCGAAGAGCTTGGCGAGAACGCCACCAACGGCGTCCGCAACCAGGTTACCGACGTCAAGCTGCTGCAGGGCGACATCGCCGAAGCCTGGCGTGAGAATGGTCAGGAATATGCGACGCTGGCGATGCGCTATTCCTCGATCGATGCGATGGTCGAGCGAAACAGTGGCCGCCTCGTCTCGGGCGACGACCGCCGCCCGAGCGAAAGCACCGAGATCTGGACCTTCGTGCGCAAGTCCGGCGCCGACTGGAAGCTTGCCGCCATCCAGGGCACCGGCCAGCGCGCCGCTTAGTTCACAGAGACGGGTTTGGAGCGCATACGGGACACCGTTTCGCGCTCCGCCCGCTTGCAGCGCATCGGCGGCAGGCCGCGATCCATCAGATCCATATCCTCCAGCACCATATCGCCCATTTTCTTGAAGGCGCTGTCGAGCGCACCGGCGCGATGCGCCGAGCGGATAAAACCCTTGAGGCTGCGCACAGCATGGTCTGAAGGCAGCGGCTCCTGCGGATAGACATCGCTTGCCGCAACGATATGGCCGGAGGCGACGGCGGCCATCAGCGCATCGAAATCCACCACATCGGCACGGCTGAGCAGGATGAAGGCGGCGCCCCTTCGCATGCTGGCGAAGGCATCCGCGCCGAGGAAGCCCCTGTTTTCGCTGGTGACGGAGGCGACGACAAAAACAAAGTCGCTCTGCGTCAGCACGTCGCTCAGGCTCGCCGGTTCCACGCCGCTTTCCTCCAGGATCGAACGTGGCATCCAGGGATCGAACACCCTGATTCTGGCCTTGAAGCCAGACAGGATCCGCCGCAGTGCCTTGCCGAGATCACCAAAACCGATGATGCCGATCTCGGAGCCCGATATCAGCCGGGCGCTGGTATTGCCTTCGCCGCCCCAAAGTTCATTTCCCTCCCGGAAAGCCACATCGGCATCGACGATGCCGCGCGCGAGGCTCAGCGCAAAGCCGAGGCCGATTTCCGCCACCGGCTCTGCAAACACCTGCCCGGTCGTCACCACATGGATGCCGCGCTGGAAGAGGATGTCGTAGGGCATGTTGTTGAGGAGGTTGCTCTCGACATTGAGGATCGAGCGGAGCTGCGGCATACGATCAAGCGTCTCCGCCGACAGCGGCGGCTGGCCGATGATGTAGCGCGTCCTGCGGAGGATATCATCGCCAAGGCCGGCGATATCATCGGCATCGGCCTCTACGATCTCGTATTTCGCATTGAGTTCGTCGCGCGCCTTGTCGCTGAAAATCAGGTCCAGCGTGCGTGGCTCCGGCGCGCTGATCGCCAGCGGCCTTTCGATATTCGTCATGGGATCCTCCTCAAGATGCGGCGGCTCTCGCCTTCGCAATATGATTGATAATCCGGTTGAGCGTCTCTTGTGAAGTCGCCTTTCAAAAAGGCAATTGCACACGATATAAGCAATTGAAATTCCTATCTATTCCCGTAGTTTTCGTTGACGGCAAAATCTCACTAGACTAGCTTGGTGAGGCGACTTGAAACCGTGCCTGAGGAGTCGGCAGCCGCAGGATCTAAAAACTCAGAGGGAATTCCATAATGAAATCAATCTTCAAAAGCGGCGTTCTCACGCTTGTCGCCACAGCGCTTCCGGCAGTCGCCTATGCCCATACCGGCGTCGGCGAAACGGCCGGCTTTATGCACGGTTTCAGCCATCCGATTTCCGGCCTCGATCATATCCTTGCCATGGTCATGGTCGGCGTCCTCGCTTTCCAGCTTGGCGGCCGGGCCGTCTGGTCCGTTCCGACGACCTTCGTGCTCGTCATGGCGCTTGGTGGCGCTCTTGGCATCGCCGGTATCAACCTACCCTTCGTTGAAATAGGCGTCGCGCTTTCCGTCATCGTGCTCGGCGTGATCGTCGCCCTGAACATCCGCGCCTCCACGGCTGTCGCGATGGGTATCGTCGGCCTGTTTGCGATCTTCCATGGCCATGCGCATGGCGCCGAAATGCCTGAAAACGCCGGAGGCGCTGCCTATGCCGCGGGCTTCATGATCGCCACCGCCCTGCTGCACGTAGCCGGCCTCGGTCTCGGCTTCCTGATTGCCCGCCTCGGCGAGCGTCAGGGCGCCTTCGTCGTTCGCACCGCAGGCGGCCTTGCTGCCGTTGCCGGCGTCGGCATCCTGGCCGGCCTGATCTGAGGTTCGCGCCCCTTTCGACTAGTTTATCCGAGATTGAACGCCCGACAGATGCTCGTCTGCCGGGCGTTTTATCTTTAAGAAGCTTGACTTAAATCAATTCCAGGCGTGCGGTGTCCGTCTATTAAAAAGGCGGACCATCGAAGCATGCATCCAAATTGCCGCAGCCCCGCCTGCGCAATTGCAGCACAAATGCGAAAGTCTGTATAGTGATTTCAGAAATTTCTGAAATCACAGACGCAACGGAAACAACAATGAACCTTCCGCCTCTCGTACAGTCCTTCGTTCTGCACTTTGGTGAAATGGGCTCCCGCTGGGGAATCAACCGCACGGTCGGCCAGATCTATGCCCTGCTTTATGTCTCGCCCTCGCCGCTTTGCGCCGAAGAGATCGTCGATGCACTCGGCATATCGCGCTCGAACGTCTCCATGAGTCTGCGCGAACTGCAGGCCTGGAACCTGGTGCTGCTGCGCCACAAGCCGGATGACCGGCGCGACTTCTTCACCACACCCGACGATGTCTGGCTGATCCTCAGAACGCTTGCCGAAGAGCGCAAGAAGCGCGAGGTCGATCCGACGCTGTCGATGCTGCGCGAGATCCTCATGCAGCGCCCGGCAAGCGAGGCCGAACGCCATGCGCAGGAGCGCATGAGCGAGATGCATACGCTCATCGAACAGCTGACGCACTGGTATGAAGACGTAAAACAACTTGAAACAGAAAGACTTGCAACGCTACTCTCGCTGGGCGCGAAGGTGACCAAACTTCTGGAGGCCAAGGACAAGGTCGTTTCGCTTGGCCGCCGCCGTCCCAATCCTGCCAACAAGAGCTAGCGCCATGAGCAGTGCTTTCTTCGACGCGAGAGATCGGCAAATGGCGGGGGCGCCCGCCCGCGAGGCCGCGGCACGCAAGCCGAGCGGGACCAAAAGCCGACTGCGCAGCGCCGCAATGTTGCAGGCATTCGCGGCCGCGCTCTGGATTCCGCAGGCAGGTCTGCTCGCATGGTCCGTCGGCCGGCTCGCCGATGGCGGCGGCCTTGCCGATATCCTCTGGCCAGCGGTCTTCGTATTGCTGCTCGGCATCGTCAAAAGCTGTCTCGATGCGGCTGGCGGCCGCCTTGCCTTCCGCGCAGCACGAGCCCAACTCAGTAAAAAGCGCGTTGCCGCAGTAGAGCTGCTTGCCCGCCTTTCGCCAGTCGATGCCGGCCGCCCTGCATCCGGCGAGGCCGCCAGCGTGCTCGGCGAACAGGCCGAGCAGATCGTGCCCTATCTCTCCCGTTTCCAGCCGGCGCGGATGAAGGCGAGCCTCGTACCCCTCGCCATCCTCGCCTGCATTTTTCCGATCTCCTGGATCGCTGCGCTCGTCCTGCTGTTTGCAGCGCCACTCATTCCGATCTTCATGGCATTGATTGGCTGGCGGGCGCAGGCTGCAAGTGAAAAGCAGCTTATCGCAACAGGCGGCCTCAACGCTTTCCTGCTCGATCGCCTGCGCGGGCTTGCAACGATCCGCTCGCTCGATGCGGTCGATGCAACGGCGATCCGGCTTCGCGCGGAGGCAGAATCACTGCGCACACGCACCATGGCCGTGGTGAAGATCGCCTTCCTGTCTTCCGCCGTACTCGAACTCTTCTCGGCGCTCGGCGTGGCGATGACCGCCGTCTATGTCGGCTTCAGCCTGCTCGGCGAAATCCGGTTCGGCGCCTGGTCCGGCGGTCTGGACCTTTCGCAGGGCCTGTTCGTATTGCTGCTCGCACCTGCCTTTTTCGAGCCGTTGCGTGAACTCTCGGCAGTCTGGCATGACCGCGCCTCGGGCGAGGCTGCGCTGAAGGCGCTGGATAGGCTGGCTGCCGGGGGCATGGTGCTTCCCGATCAAGAGAATGCCCAGGTTACTGCCGCCGCCGAAGCCTTCGATATACGCCTGGAAAATGTCGGCTTCCGCTACAGACCTGAGCAGGGACCGATCTTCGACACCTTCAACCTCGGTATCGCCGCCGGCGAACATGTGGCACTGCTCGGCGCCAGTGGTACCGGCAAATCGACCCTCCTGTCGCTGATCGCCGGCCTGGCGCCTTGCAATGAAGGCCGGGTTCTGATCGGCGGCGCGAACGCGGATCGCGGCAAAATGGCCTGGATCGGCCAGAGGCCGCATATTTTCGCCGGCACCATTGCCGGCAATATTGCGCTCGGCAGACCCGGCATCAAAAAGACAGACGTCTCCAAGGCGCTCGATCTCGCAAAGCTTGGCGGTGTCGCACAGGCCTACGGCCATCGCCCGCTCGGCGAGGCCGGCATCGGTCTTTCGGGCGGCGAGGCACTGCGGCTTGCTATCGCGCGGGCTGCCTGCGATCCGGATATCCGCATCATCCTTGCCGACGAACCGACCGCCCATCTCGATGCCCAGACGGCTGCCGAGATCACCGAGAGCCTGCTCGCGCTCGCGAAAGGGCACACGCTGATCGTCGCGACACACGATCCGCTGCTTGCAGCACGCATGCACCGCACCATCCGCCTCGATGAGGGTGGTGTTCGGGAGGCTGCCGAATGACCTTTTTCCTCAACGATATCAAGCCGGTCTTGCGTCTCTTCATGCAGACACGCCGCAAGGAGCTGCTGCTCGGCGCCGCATTGTCGGCTGCGACCGTCACGGCTGGCATTGCGCTGCTCGGCCTTTCCGGCTGGTTCATCACCGCGACCGCGCTTGCAGGTCTTTCGGCAACCGTTGCCGCAACCTTTGACGTCTTTGCACCATCGGCCTGCATCCGCTTCCTCGCCATCCTGCGCACCGCGGCGCGTTATGGCGAACGACTGACAACGCATAATGCGACGCTTGCTGTGCTTGCTGCCCTTCGCGAACGTCTGTTCCGCGGCTGGGCCGCCGCTGGCGCAGCACGCGCGCTTCTCAACCGGCCGGCCCGGCTGCTTTTCCGCCTGACGGCCGATATCGATGCGCTGGATTCGCTCTACCTTCGCGTTCTCGTACCGGCAGCCGTGGCAGTCGGCACGGCACTCGTTGCCAGCGTCACGCTCGGGCTGATGCATCCCCTGTTCGGCCTCATCTTCGGCCTTTGTCTCGTTTCGGTGGGGCTTGGCCTGCCGCTCGCTGCCGGCCGGCTGGCCTTGAAGCACGCGCGCCGCCGCGCCTACGGCATTGAAACCATCCGGTCCCGGACCATCGATCTCGTCGCCGGGCAGACCGATCTTCTCATGGCGAACCGGCTTGCCGCACAGCAGCTGGCCATCGCCGCCGCTGACGCCTATACCGCAAAGGCAGACGATTGGTTGAACCGCATCGAGAGCGGCGTGACCTTCGGCTTCGGCCTTTTCTCCACCGCCCTGCTGGTCGCGTCTCTGCTGATCGTGGCCATGCTGATGCGGACCGGCACGATCACCGCGCCTGTTGCCGCGCTCGGCGTGCTTGTCGCCTTCGCCGCAACCGAACCTTTCGCCGCATTGCGCCGCGGCGCCCTGGAATTCGGTAGGACGATGCTGGCGTCCAAACGCGTCGCGCCACGTCTTTCGGCCGTCGAAGCAGACCTCACGCCAAAAGCTCCGGCTCATGAGCTTGCCTTCGCGCTCCAGGATATCACCGTCGCACATGACGGGGCGACACGGCCGGCATTGAGCAACGTGACACTCGAGTTGCGCCGCGGCGAACACATCGCCGTGGTCGGCAGCAGTGGCGCCGGCAAATCGACCCTGCTCTCACTGCTTTCAGGCGAATTGCCGCCGGCTGCCGGCGTGGCCGCAGCACTCGATACAACCTTGCTCACCCAGCGGACCGAGCTTTTCCAGGATACGCTGCGCGGCAACCTGCTGCTCGCGGCAGCCGGTGCCGATGACGATCAGCTGCGCGGCGCGCTCGCCGCTGCCGGCCTGCTTGCCGATGTCGACGCGTTGCCATCAGGTCTCGATACGCTACTCGGCGAAGGCGGCATGGGGCTTTCCGGCGGCCAGTCACGCCGGCTGGCGCTCGCGCGTCTCTTCCTGCGCGATACGCCGCTCTGGCTGCTCGACGAGCCGACCGAGGGACTCGACGGTCGCACCGCGCGTGACGTGCTGCATCGCCTCGCGCTGAGAGCCGAAGGCCGCGCACTTGTCATCGCCACGCACATCCGCCGTGAAGCGGCGCTCGCAGACCGCATTGTCGTCATCGAGGACGGCCGCATCACAGAATTTTCGCGCCGTGGAGAGGCGGCGTTCGAAAAGACGCTCGACCGGCTTCGGCCGGATTGAGCGAACAGGCATACCCTGCATGGCCGGCCGGCCATGCAGAACTCTTGATACCCCGTGGGACCGTGGGAGAAAGACAATGGAACTAGACATCGTAGCGCTGTCGCGCTTCCAATTCGCGCTGACCGCGCTTTATCACTTCCTGTTCGTGCCCTTGACGCTTGGCCTTTCCGTGCTGCTTGCCATCATGGAAACGACCTATGTCATGACCGGTCGCCAGATCTGGCGGCAGATGACGAAATTCTGGGGCACGCTCTTCGGCATCAATTTTGCCATCGGCGTCGCGACCGGCATCGTCATGGAATTCCAGTTCGGAATGAACTGGAGCTATTACAGCTATTATGTCGGCGATATCTTCGGTGCGCCGCTGGCGATCGAAGGCCTGATGGCCTTCTTCCTCGAAGCGACTTTCGTCGGCCTTTTCTTCTTCGGCTGGGACAAGCTGTCGAAGGTCGGCCATCTGGTCGCCACCTGGGCGGTGGCGCTTGGTTCGAATTTCTCGGCACTCTGGATCCTTGTCGCCAATGGCTGGATGCAGAACCCTGTTGGTTCGGCGCTCAATCCGCAGACGATGCGTATGGAGATAACGAGCTTCTTCGACGTGATTTTCAACCCCGTCGCCCAGGCGAAGTTCGTCCACACGGTTTCAGCGGGTTATGTCTGTGCCTCGATCTTCGTGCTTGGCGTTTCTGCCTGGTACCTGCTCAAGGGCCGGCATATCGAGCTTGCCAAGCGCTCGATGACGGTTGCCGCCTCCTTCGGCCTCGCCTCGGCCCTGTCGGTGGTCGTTCTCGGTGACGAAAGCGGTTATCTCGCCACCGAAAACCAGAAGATGAAGCTCGCCGCAATCGAAGCCATGTGGAAGACGGAGCCGGCTCCGGCCGCCTTCACCGCCTTCGGCTTCCCGGATCAGGAGGCGCGCGAAACACATTTCGCCGTCCATATCCCCTGGGTCATGGGCCTGATCGGCACCCGCTCGCTGACGACGGAAATCCCCGGTATCGACACGCTGGAACAGCAGGCCGAGATCCGCATCCGCGACGGCATCAAGGCCTATGATGCGCTGACGCAGATCCGTTCTGCGCCGGCCCAGGACCAGGTTGCCCAGGAAGTCCGCAGCTCCTTCGAAGATCTTGGCCACGACCTCGGCTATGCCCTGCTCTTGAAGCGCTATGTCGACGATCCGCGTCAGGCAACCGACGAACAGATCGCTCAGGCCGCACGCGACACCATCCCGCATGTGCCGACGCTCTTCTGGTCGTTCCGCATCATGGTCGGCCTCGGCATGTTCTTCATCGTGCTGACAGCAACCTTCTTCTGGCTGTCGGCCCGCCGACATCTGGACAAATATCCGCTGCTCCTGCGCATCGCGGTATTTGCCATCCCGCTGCCGTGGGTGGCGATCGAACTCGGCTGGATCGTTGCCGAGTTCGGCCGTCAGCCCTGGGTAATCGAAGGCGTGCTGCCGACGGCCGTCGCCGTCTCCAGCCTCGGCGCCAGCACGGTGCTGCTGACAATCATCGGCTTTGCCGTGCTCTACACAACGCTGATCATCATCGAGATGAAGCTGATGCTGAAGGCAATCCAGCAAGGACCGGAACCAGACCACGAGCCGGAAGCAAAGCTTGTTTCCGAAACCCTCGTTCCAGCCGCGGAGTGAACCGTCATGATCCTTCACGAACTTATCGATTATGAAACCCTGCGCATCATCTGGTGGGTGCTGCTCGGCGTGCTCCTGATAGCCTTCGCCACCTCCGACGGCTTCGACCTTGGCGTCGGCACGCTCCTGCCCTTCGTTGCCAGGAACGATACGGAACGCCGTATCGCTATCAATACAATCGGCGCCACCTGGGAAGGCAACCAGGTGTGGCTCATCCTCGGCGGCGGCGCCATCTTCGCCGCCTGGCCGCCGCTCTATGCGGTCTCCTTCTCGGGCTTTTATCTGGCGATGTTCGCAATTCTGCTTGCGCTCATCCTGCGCCCGGTCGCTTTCAAATACCGCTCCAAGCGCGAGAGCCCTCGGTGGCGCAGCAATTGGGACTGGGCACTCTTCGTCGGCGGTTTCGTGCCGTCGCTGATCTTCGGCGTTGCCGTCGGCAATGTGCTGCAGGGCGTGCCCTTCCGCTTCGCGAACGACATGCGCATCTTCTATGAAGGCTCATTCTTCGCGCTTCTGAACCCCTATGCCCTGCTCTGCGGCCTGCTCTCCGTCGCCATGCTGGTCATGCACGGCGGCGCATGGCTGGTGCTGAAGGCAACGGGACCGGTTGCCGAGCGTGGTCGTCGCTATGGCAGCATCGCGGCACTCGCCGTCATCGTGCTCTTCGCACTCGGCGGCCTGTTCCTCTGGATGGGTGTCGGGGGGTATCGCATCACCAGCGATATCAACCCGATCGGACCGTCGAACCCGCTTTTGAAGACCGTGACGCCGGAAGGCGGTGCATGGCTTGCCAATTACCACACCTATCCCTGGATGATCGCAGCACCGATTCTTGGCTTCCTGGGAGCAGGTGCGGCATTCCTTGCCATGCGGGTCCGCCGTGAGGTCGCAACGCTGCTCTTCAGCGACCTCGCGATAACAGGCATCATCTCGACGGTCGGTCTTTCGATGTTCCCGTTCATCCTGCCCTCCTCGCTCGATCCAAGGGCGAGCCTGACGGTCTGGGATGCGTCGTCCAGCCACCTGACGCTGTTCATCATGCTGGTGGCCACGGTCATCTTCCTGCCGATCATCTTTGCCTATACCACCTGGGTCTACAAAGTACTGTGGGGCAAGGTCGACGAGAAGAGCGTCACCGACAAGAACAGCCACGCTTACTGAGGAGACGAAACGATGTGGTATTTCGCATGGATTCTCGGCCTGCCGCTGGCAGCCGCTTTCGCCGTCCTCAACGCCATGTGGTACGAACTGGTGGATGACGAAGCCAAGAAAAAGGCGTCGGGAGAACGCCGGTAAAAGCAAAGGGCGCGGTTCACATCGCGCCCTTTCCTTTCAGCTCATCGCGATCGGCATGTCGCTTTCAGGCGAGTCGGTTCTGCGACCGCTCCGCAAGCTCGACGATGATGCCATCCGGATCACGGACAAACGCGATCCTGTTCAACATCTCGGAATGGACCGCAAAACGCGGCCGTTCCTTGATTTCTACACCCGCCGCTTCCAGCCGGGCGAAGGTTTCTTCGACGTTTTCGAAATGGAAGGTTATGTGCTTGACGCCGGCCGTCCCATCTTGAAGGTCGACAGCTCTTGCGGCACCGCCAGGCGGCGCAAAAACCTCCAGCATGCCACCGCCGGCGTCGAGAAAGGCGACCTGCATGCCGTCAGGCATCTGCTTGCGCAGATGCAGTTTCAGGCCGAGCAGACCGCAATAGAATTCGATCGCACGGTCCATATTGCTGACCGTCATGCCGATATGTTCGAATGATCTCAGCATGATCTTTGCCCTAAACCCCGGCGGCAAGACGCCGTTCTTCTTCCGGAAGCCAGGAACGGTAAAGCGGATGATCGGCAGCAATCGGCATCGGCGTCGGCTGGCCGGTACGCTGCGAGTGATAGGCGGCAGTCACCAGCTCCAGGGAGTTGCGCGCATCCTGCAAGGTCACCGGCGGATCGCGGTCCTCGATGATCGCCTGATGGAAGAGCTCAAACTGGCGCGTATAGCCGTCTTCCTTCACTTCGTAGGCGGCAAGCGCGGCGTCGATACGGGCCTGATGCTCGCCTGTCCCGGCGATGAAGGTCCAGGGGTCGCGGCCCATCGTATAGGGTTCCAGAATGCTCTCGGCGACGAGATCGCTGAAACAGAAGCGCAGCCTGGAGATTTCCTTGCGGGAGCCGAGCGTCATGGAGAGCGTGGCGAGCGACCCGTTTTTCATCTTCACCGACAGCGAGGCCGTATCCTCGACCTCGATCGGATTGACGAGCGTCGCACCGTAGGAAAACACCTCGGCGCAGGGGCCGTGCACATAGTTCAACATGTCATGGGCGTGGATCGCATGGCCGAGCAGGCCGCCGCCGAGTTCCGTCGCCCATTTGCCGCGCCACGGCACCGCATAATAATCCGGTCCACGCCACCAATGCGTTTCGATTGTCGTGAGGAACGGCTTGCCGGCGAGGCCGCGCTCGATCAACAGCTTCAGCTTCTGCAGGCCGCTGCCATAGCGATACTGGAAGATCGGCATCAGCTTGCGGCCGTTCGACCGAGCGAGGATGCGCGCCATCTCATCCACTTCGGCAATCGAACCGAAGAGCGGCTTTTCGCAGATCACATGCTTGCAACTCTCGATCGCCTTTCTACACAGCTCGAAATGCGAACTCGGCGGCGTGGCGATATCGATGACATCGAGATCGTCGCGAGCAAAGAGCGAATCCGTATCCTGCGTATATTCGGGAATCCTGTGCGCTTCGCAGAGCGCCTTGCCGCGATCCGCGTCGAGGGAGCAGAGAACGGGAACCTCGAAGAGATCGCTGTTCCAGCTGAAGCCTGTCAGATGCCGTTCGGCAATGCCCGCGCCGAGAACGCCAACGCGCAGTTTCCGTGTCATGATGTTTTCCTTAACAGGTACCGATGCGGGCGGCCTTCGTCTGTGCTTCGAGCGACAGGCGGCAAACCTCGTAGACGTGGCTCTGCGTCATCGCCGTTTCGCTGCGGTCGCGTACATCGGCTGCGAAGGCATCGAAGTAGTCGAGCTTCTCGCTGCTGCAATCGATGTGCGTCATCTCCTTGCCGTTGACGAGGAAGAGGTGATCCTTGCCCGGCCGGCCGGCGATATCGATATATTTGCGCAATTCGATATAGCCCTCGGTGCCGAGGATAGTCAGACGTCCGTCACCCCAGGTCGGCAGCGCCTCCGGCGTGAACCAATCGACGCGGATGTAACCGGTTGCCGTGTCGGAACGCAGCAACACGTCGCCGAAATCCTGGAAAGCCGGTCTCTCCGGCATGCCGAAATTGCCGATCGAGCTGGCGACCACCTCGCCCGTCGTCGAGCCGGTATAGAAAAGGAACTGGTCGACCTGGTGCGAGGCAATATCGACAATGATGCCGCCGAAGGCTTCAGGATCGAAGAACCAGTCCGGCCGCGTCGGCAACTGCAGCCGATGCGGCCCCGTGCCGAGCGTCTGGATGACCTTGCCGATCGCCCCTTCCTTCACCAGCTTGCCGGCCTTGACCGCGGAGCGCACGCAATGGCGCTCGGAAAAGCAGATGGAGAAGATCTTGCCGGTCTCGGCGACGGTGCGCTTGATCTCTTCGAGCTGCGCGAAGGTCGTCACACCCGGCTTGTCGGTCATGACGTCCTTACCGGCCTTCATGGCGCGGATGGCTAGGCCTGCGCGGTCGCGCGGGATGGCGGCGATGCAGATGACGTCGATCGAGGGATCGGCGAAGATCTTCTCGCGATCGATCTGCGGCGCATCCGGATAGGTCTTCTCGAACATTTCGCGGATCGCAGGCACCGATGTCTGCGGGCAATAGCCGACGAATTCGGCACCCGCGGCCAGCAGTCCCTTCACATGATCGAACGTGTGCCCATGGTCGATCCCAACGACGGCAAATCTCAGCATCGCAGTATTTCCTCCCGCGAAATTTCCGGAATCGGCAGCCGCCGACCCTTCTCCATGGTGCAAAACAGACAGCGAAAGAGAAGCCCTGTCAAGGCAAGATCAGCGGCAAAACTCTTTTGCCGCATTGGTAAATATATGAAATAGAACGGTTATTTTGTATCTAAATAGTTATAAGTTATGATGAAATGCCTCTCGGGTGCTCCATTGCGTCGCGGGCGCAAGCCGCCGATGCGAACCGCTTTTCGTCCGTTGAGACTTGCTCTTAGCCAGTGAATATGCTCGATTTTCGGGAGCCGTCGGGTAGGAGGACGGCAGCTATCCCATTCTGCAGGAGCGCTCCCCGCTCCGCCCTGTGACGGAAGATCACCATGTCTCAATCCCCCTTCGATGCTGCCGCTTCGGGCGGCCTGTTTGTAGGCCGCGTCTGGAACCCTGATGTTACTGGGCCGAGCATCGTAACGCTGCGCGACGGCGCGCTTGTCGATATTACCTCCGCCGAGGCGCCGACGCTGAGCGCGCTGCTGGAACGATCAGATGCGGCAGAGTTCGTCCGCGCCGCTTCTGGCAGGACGCTCGGCACGCTGGAGGCGATTGCCGCCAACAGCACAGGCAAGCCCGATGCGAGCAAGGCCTATCTCCTGGCGCCGGCGGACCTGCAGGCAATCAAGGCCTGCGGCGTAACCTTCGCCCAGTCGATGATCGAGCGCGTCATCGAGGAGAAGGCCGCCGGCAATCCTGACCGCGCTGCCTCCATCCGCGAACGTGTCAGCACGCTGATCGGCGGCAGCCTGACCAACATCAAGGCCGGCTCGCCCGAAGCTGCCAAGGTAAAGCAGGCGCTGATCGAGGAAGGCATCTGGTCGCAATATCTCGAAGTCGGCATCGGCCCGGATGCCGAAGTCTTCACTAAGTCTCCGGTGCTCTCTTCCGTAGGCTGGGGCTCGGATGTCGGCCTTCATCCGATTTCCACCTGGAACAATCCGGAGCCGGAAATCGTGCTGTCGGTCAACAGCCGCGGCGAGATCAAGGGCGTCACACTCGGCAACGACGTGAACCTGCGCGACGTCGAGGGCCGCTCCGCGCTGCTGCTCGGCAAGGCGAAGGATAACAACGCCTCTTGCTCCATCGGTCCCTTTGTCCGGCTCTTCGATGCGGGCTACAGCCTCGATGACGTGCGCAAGGCCGAGCTCGATCTCAAGGTCACCGGCGAGGATGGTTTCGTCCTGCGTGGCAAGAGCTCCATGTCGCAGATCAGCCGCGATCCGACCGATCTCGTCAAGCAGACGGTCGGCGCCCACCATCAGTACCCCGATGGTTTCATGCTGTTCCTCGGCACGCTCTTTGCGCCGACGCAGGATCGCGACGCAAAGAACCAGGGTTTCACGCACAAGATCGGCGATGTCGTGGAAATTTCGTCCGCCGGCCTTGGCGCGCTGGTCAATACGGTCCGGCTTTCCACCGAATGCCCACCATGGACCTTCGGCATCTCATCCCTGATGGGCAATCTCGCAAAGCGCAGACTGCTCTAAGCTACTGGTTCCGCCGGATCCCCTGCAGGAGGTCGAGAACGGAGTTCGCGGCCTCCAGTACATTGGTACCCGGACCGAAGACTGCAGCAACGCCGTGTTCATGCAGGAATTCGTAATCCTGTCGCGGGATGACGCCGCCGCAGACGACGATGATATCGCCACCGCCCTGTTCCTTCAGCCGTTCGATCAGTTGCGGCAGCAGGGTCCGGTGACCGGCCGCCAGCGATGAGACGCCGACGACGTTGACCTTCTCGCCGACCGCCATGCCGGCCGCCTCTTCGGGTGTCTGGAACAGTGGGCCGGCAAGAACGTCGAAACCGACATCGCCGAAGGCCGAGGCGATTACCTTGGCGCCACGGTCGTGCCCGTCCTGACCAAGTTTGGCGACCATGATCTTCGGCTTGCGGCCCATGGCTTCGGTCACTTCAGCCATACGGGTTTTCAGGACGTCGAGCTCGGGTTCGTCGCGATAAGCGCTGCCATAGATACCGCTGATAACCTTGGGCGTAGCGAAATGGTCGCCGAAGACTTCGCGCATCGCATCGGAGATTTCACCGACGGTGGCGCGTGCCCGGGCGGCTTCGACCGCCGCGGCCAGCAGGTTGCCGTTACCGGTACGGGCGACCTCAGACAATACCGCCAGCGCCTCCTTCACCTTTACGCCATCGCGGCGTCGTTTGGTGTCCTCGATGCGGCGGATCTGCGCGGCACGCACCGCACTGTTGTCGATCTCCAGAATATCGATTGGATGTTCGGCCTCCAGCCGATACTTGTTGACGCCGACGATGACCTCGTCGCCTTTGTCGACGGCGGCCTGACGACGGGCGGCAGCTTCCTCGATCAGGCGCTTCGGCAGGCCTTCGTTGACCGCCTTCGTCATGCCGCCGAGCGCCTCGACCTCCTCGATCAACGTCCAGACCTTGTCGGCCAGTTCCTTCGTCAGGCTCTCCACGTAATAGGAGCCGGCGAGCGGATCGACGACGTTGGTGACGCCGGTCTCATGCTGCAGGATGAGCTGGGTGTTACGAGCGATGCGAGCGGAAAATTCCGTCGGCAGCGCAATCGCCTCGTCGAAGGAATTAGTGTGCAGCGACTGCGTGCCGCCGAGCACAGCCGACATCGCTTCGAAAGCCGTGCGAATGATGTTGTTGTAAGGATCCTGCTCCTGCAGCGAGACGCCCGAGGTCTGGCAATGGGTGCGCAGCATCAGCGAGGAGGTCTTTTTCGGCTGGAATTCCTCCATGATGCGCGTCCAGAGCAGCCGGGCAGCGCGGAGCTTGGCCGCCTCCATGAAGAAGTTCATGCCGATCGCGAAGAAGAAGGACAAGCGCCCCGCGAAGTCGTCGACGTTCAGTCCCTTGGCGATCGCTGCCCGCACATATTCGCGCCCATCGGCAAGCGTGAAGGCAAGCTCCTGCACCAGCGTCGCGCCGGCCTCCTGCATGTGATAGCCGGAGATCGAGATCGAATTGAATTTCGGCATCTCCTTTGCCGTATATTCGATGATATCGGCAACGATGCGCATCGAGGGTTCCGGCGGGTAGATATAGGTGTTGCGGACCATAAACTCCTTGAGAATGTCGTTCTGGATGGTCCCTGACAATTCCGCCTTCGAAACGCCCTGCTCCTCGCCGGCGACGATGAAATTCGCGAGAATCGGGATGACCGCACCGTTCATGGTCATGGAAACCGACATGTCCTGCAGCGGAATGCCATCAAAGAGGATCTTCATATCCTCAACGCTGTCGATCGCCACGCCTGCCTTGCCGACATCGCCGACGACGCGTGGATGGTCGCTGTCATAACCGCGATGGGTGGCGAGGTCGAAGGCGACGGAAAGCCCCTTCTGGCCCGCGGCAAGATTGCGGCGATAGAAGGCGTTGGACGCTTCGGCGGTCGAAAAACCGGCATATTGCCGGATCGTCCATGGCCGGCCGGCATACATGGTAGCGCGCGGACCGCGGGTGAAAGGTGCGAAGCCGGGGAGAGTGTCCGCGCCGGCGCCGTCGATATCGGCGGCCGTATAGAGCGGTTTGACGTCGATACCTTCGGGCGTGTGCCAGGTCAGCGTTTCCGGTGCTGCGCGCAGCTCCTGTTCCGCCAGTGCCTCCCAGTCCGACAGCGTCTTCTTCGTCATCTCATCCTCCGGCATTGTGTGCGCGCCACGCTACCACCTCGCGGTTACGCGGCGCGATACAGCCTTAGGATAATTTGATCGCCAAGGCGATGATAGACCTTCAGCGATGTGCTGCCCATGGCACGAGGAAGCGTTCGATCAGCCGTGCCAGGATCTCCAGCAGGAAGGCGATCGCAGCGATGACGATGATGCCGCCGATGACGATGTCAGTCACCAGAAACTGTGCTGCCGACTGGATCATGAAGCCGAGGCCCTGACTTGCCGCCACCAATTCGGCTGCGACGAGCGTCGACCAGCCGGCGCCGAGCGCAATGCGCGTACCCGTCAGGATCGACGGGATGGCGCCCGGAAGAATGACATGCAGCAACACCTGCAGCCGGCTGGCACCGAAAGATCGGGCAGCATTGATGAAATCCGCCGGAGCGGATTTGACGCCCGAAACCGTCGACAGGATGATCGGCGGCAGCATGGCAAGCGAGATCACCGTGACCTTCGAGGCCTCGCCGATGCCGACCCAGATGATGATCAGTGGCAGATAGGCCAGCGGCGGCAAAGGACGCAGGAATTCGACGACCGGATCGAGGATACCCTTGCCGATACGGCTCGTGGCGATGGCAAGGCCTGCGGGCACGCCGATGAGAAGCGAGACGGCGAGTGCCGCGAAGATGCGCAGCAGGCTCGCCAGAGTATGTTCGGCAAGCGTGGAATCGACGAAACCGTTGACCGCCACATTGGCGAGCGATTTTGCCACGACAAACGGTGACGGCAGGAAAACTGGTGAGACAGCGCCATAGGCCGAAGCGAGGCTCCAGGCGGCGATGATGACGGCAATTGTTACAAACGAGATCCGCAGCGTGCCACGACCTTTCGGTCGCATCTCGGCCGGCTGGTCGGAAACTGCAGTCGTGAGTGTTTCTGCCTCGACGCTCATGCGGCAATCTCCTCTTCATCCGCGTGGATAAGCGCGGTCAACTCGTCATGCAGGCTCTTGAATGCCGACAGCGCCTTGATCTCCTTTGCGCTTTTGTTGCCGAGCAGCGCCCTGCCGAAATCCGTCTTGATGTCAGCCACGATGCGACCGGGATTGGGCGCCAGCACGATGATGCGTGTGGCAAGCAATAGGGCCTCGTCAATGCTATGGGTAATCAGCAAGGCACCAGTCTTGCTCTCGGTCCAGACATTGAGCAGGAACTGCTGCATGCGGCTGCGCGTCAACGCATCCAGCGCGCCAAGAGGCTCATCGAGCAAGAGAAAACGCGGGCCGGAGGCAAGGGCGCGGGCGATGCCGACACGCTGGCGCATGCCGCCGGAGAGTTCCCAGATATTCTTGTCGCCCGCACCGTCGAGCCCGACTTTCGCAAGCAGGTCGGTCGCACGACGCTGTCTCTCACCTCTCGAGATGCCCTGGAGCTTCAGCGGAAGGGCGACGTTGCCGGCAGCGGTAAGCCAGGGATAGAGCGCATCGTCCTGAAAGACGACGGCCCGGTCCGCGCCTGGGCCATCGATCTCCCGGCCATCGACGAGCACACGGCCTTCGCTCGGCTCAGTGAAACCCGCCGCGAGATTGAGAAGGCTGGTCTTGCCGGAACCCGAACGGCCGATGACGACAACGAATTCGTCTGAAGCGATATGCAGGTTGATGCCCTCAAGCACCCGTCTTTTCCGACGGCTGCCCGTCTCGATGTAGTCGAGCGACAAGGATTGCAGAGAAAGTATGCTCATGGACATCACCTATGGATGAAAACCGGCGCGGCCGGAGCCGCGCCGGGACCCTTGGGAGGATCAGAGACCGGCCTTAGCGGCTTCCTTGACCCAGCGGTCGGAAACATAGGGGCTGTAGTCTTTCAGCACGCCGGGGATCTTGCCCTGTTCCAGAAGGAAGGCCGAGGTTTCGGCAATTGCCTTCACCGTGCCGCCGCCCAGGAGATCGGCGCTGGCCTGATCCTTCAACGTTGGGAAGGTATAACCCTTGAGGAGAGCAGGCACTTCATCAGCCTTGGCGCCCGTCAGCTTGGCGATCTTTTCGGCTTCCGGGGACGTCGCGTTCCAGCTGTCCGGATTGGCGAGATAGGATGCGTAAGCCGCACCCGTCACCTTCACGAAGCCGGTGACGACTTCGGGATGAGCCTCGGCGAACTTCCTGCTGACGATCCAGGCGTCGAAGGTCGGGCCGCCCCATTTAGCAACGTCGGCAGAAGTGGCAAGCACGCTGCCGCTCTTCTTGAGTTGCGCCAGCACCGGGTCCCAGACATAGGCGCCGTCGATATCACCGCGCTCCCAGGCGGCGGCGATTTCCGGCGGACGCAGGTTGAGGATCTGCAGTGACTTCGGATCGACCTTCCAGTGTTTCAAGGCCGTCAGCAGGCTATAATGCGCTGTCGAAACGAAGGGGGTGGCGATCTTCTTGCCCTTCAGGTCCTCTGGCTTGGTGATGTTCTTGACGGCAAGCGCTTCGGCCTCGCTGATCAGGCCGACAACATAGATCGTCTCGATCGGCAGTTCGCGGCTGGCAGCCGCGGCAAGCGGCGACGAGCCGACATAACCGATATCGATGGAACCGGAGGCGATGGCTGCGATGACATCAGCGCCGCCATCGAATTTCTGCCAGTTGATCTTGGCCCCGGTCTCTTTCTCATAGGTACCATCGGCCTGCGGCACGCGCGACGGCTCGACGATCGGCTGGTAACCGATGTTGAGAGTGACGTCGGCAGCGTGGGCCGCATAGCTGGTGAAGGTGAGGACAGCGGCAGCAGCCGTGCCCAGCAGGTTGCGTCGGTTGATTTTCATATCCCTCTCCCGCAATGTTCAAATTCATTCCGCCCGGAATGTGAATAGATCATTGTAAAATTCATAGATTTTATAGAGATAGAAAATTTCCGGAATCGGGCATGAAGGATAATTTGCTTCTAAATTGAGGAGGGAAGCGGTGTTTTCCGATCTGCTCACCAATTCCGCCAATATGACCGACGAAAATCTCAGGACAGTATTCAATGAAGAAAATGCAGATCTACGCCTTCGACATGAACTGCGTCGGCCATATAAACCACGGTATGTGGACACATCCGCGCGATCGTTCGGTGAACTATACCGATCTCGACTACTGGGCGGATTTTGCGCGCACAGCCGAACGCGGCAAGCTGGACGGCATATTTCTTGCCGATATTGTCGGCGTCTACGATGTCTACAAGAACAGCCCGACCCCGGTTATCGAAACGGGCGCGCAGATCCCGGTCAATGATCCGCTGATGCCGATTTCGGCGATGGCCTACGTTACGAAGAATCTGGGCTTCGGCGTGACGGTCAATACGACCTATGAGCCGCCCTTCCTGCTGGCACGACGCATGTCGACGCTCGACCATCTGACCAAGGGGCGCATCGGCTGGAACATCGTGACAGGCTATCTTGACAGTGCCGCCCGCAGTATGGGCTTCGACAAACTGCCGGAGCATGATGCGCGCTACGACGCCGCCGAGGAATATCTCGAAATCCTCTACAAGCTCTGGGAGGGAAGCTGGGACGACGATGCCGTGCTGCGCGACCGGGAGCGCGGCGTCTTTGCGGATGCCTCCAAGGTCCGCGCCGTCAGCCATCAGGGACAATATTACAAGATGGAGGGTATCCATCTCTCGGAGCCCTCGCTACAGCGCACGCCCCTGCTCTTCCAGGCTGGCGCGTCCGCACGCGGGCAGGATTTCGCTGCCCGCCATGCCGAATGCGTCTTCATCGCCGGGCCGACACCGCAATCGGCACGCCCGACTGTCGATGCGCTTCGTGCCAAGACGCAAGCGAACGGGCGCGGCGCGGATGCGATAAAGATCCTGAGCCTGATGACCGTCGTCGTCGGAAAGACGGAAAGCGAGGCACAGGAAAAGCTCACGGAATATCGCCGACATGCGAGCGTCGAGGCCTCGCTGGCGCATTATTCCGCCTCCGTTGGCGTCGATTTTTCGAAATACGACCTTGATGACGTGATCGACCAAAGCTCGACGAATGCCAATCAGTCGGCGCTGGCGGCGATCACCAAGCAGGCGGCAAAGCCGGTGACGAAGCGGCAGATCATCGACCAGATGGTGCTCGGCAGCCGGATGAAGCCGATCGTCGGTTCGCCGGAGCAGATCGCCGACACCCTGCAGCGCTGGATCGAAGAGGGCGGTATCGACGGCTTCAATCTGGCGCGCACCGTGGCGCCGGAAAGCCTCAATGATTTTGTCGATCTCGTGGTGCCCGTGCTGCAGGAGCGTGGCCTGTTCAAGGCCGATTATGCGGAAGGACCACTGCGCCAGAAGCTGTTCGGCGGAAACGGCCGGCTGCCATCCGGCCATCCCGCCGCACAGTTCAGGCGCTAGGCTGAGCGATGATCAAGGCGGGCAACCAGCCGGTCGCCCAGCCATTGAATGCCGCAGACGAGAACGATAAGGACGACCACGACTGCAATCATCACGTTGGTTTCGAACCGCTGGTAACCGTAGCGTATGGCGAGGTCGCCGAGGCCGCCGGCACCAATGGCGCCAGCCATGGCCGATGCGCCGATCAACGTTACCAGCGTGACCGTGAAACCGGCGACAATGCCCGGTAATGCCTCAGGCACCAGAACCTCACGAATGATCGTCCAGCGATTGCCGCCCATGGCCCGAACGGCATCGATCAGGCCGCGATCGACCTCGCGCAGCGACACTTCGGCGATTCGCGCATAATAAGGCGTGGCAGCGATGGCGAGCGGAACGATAGCAGCCCACGTGCCGATCGCCGTGCCGACGATCACCCGCGTCAGCGGGATCAGCGCTACCAGGAGGATGATGAACGGCACGGAGCGGAAGCCGTTGATGACGGCGCCGAGGATGCGGTTGATCCAGGGATTTTCGGCAATGCCGCCGCGGTTCGTCAATACCAGCGCCAGCCCGAGCGGCAAGCCGGCAACGAGCGATATCACACCGGAAGCCGCCGTCATCAGCACGGTCTCCCAGAGGGAGCGCAAAAGCAGATTAATCATGATCGGTGTCATAACCAAGCACCTCCACCCGGGCGGACCGGGCCTTCAGAAATTGTTCGACCTTTTCGGCAAGCGCAGGATCGCGCGCGGGAATGGCAATGAAGAACCGCGCCACAGGCTGGTTCTGGATGTGGTCGATGCCACCATGCACGAGGCGGAAGGAATGCGGCAGCGTTGCCGACAGATCGGCAAAGAGCGCGCCCTGTGCCTCCGGCCCGGCAAGATCGACGCTGAGGATCGTTTCCGTGCCACCCGCCTGCGACAGGCGCGCGGCGATATGTTCGGGAAGCTGCGGGCGGATGCCGCCGAGCAGGCTCCGGGTGATCGCCGTCTGCGGATCGCCAAAGATCGACCAGACTTGCCCCTCTTCGACGATGCGACCGGCATCGATGACGGCGACGCGATCGGCTATGCCGCGCACCACTTCCATCTCATGGGTGATCAACAGGATCGTAAGCCCGAGCTTACTGTTGATATCCTTCAGAAGCGCGAGGATCGAGCGCGTCGTTTCTGGATCGAGTGCCGACGTCGCCTCATCCGAAAGCAGCAGGGCCGGGCGGGCGGCGAGTGCGCGGGCAATGCCGACACGCTGCTTCTGACCGCCTGATAGCGAAGACGGATAGGCCTTGGCCTTGTCGGAAAGGCCGACCAGGTCCAGCAATTCATGCGCCCGCTTCAGCCGCTCGGCCTTGGCGAGGCCTTCGATCTTCAGCGGCAGCGCGACATTCTCCTCGACGGTCTTGGCCGACAGGAGATTGAAGTGCTGGAAGATCATGCCGATGCGGCGGCGCAGCGGCTGCAGCTCCTGCTCGGCAAGGCCCATGATGTTGCGGCCCTCGATGACGATCTCGCCACTATCGGCACGCTCGAGACCATTAAGGCAGCGGATCAGCGTCGACTTTCCGGCGCCGCTGCGACCGATAATGCCGAGGATTTCGCCCCTCTTCACACTCAACGAAATACCATCGAGCGCTGGTGTCGCGCCGAACCTGCGCCTGACATCCTTCAGCCGCACGACCTCTTCGGCATCAGCCGGTCGCGTCTCGATCCTCAAGGCGGAGACAATTGAATTCATGCTCGTTCCTTCACAAATGCTGAAGGCGGCCCTGGCAGAAAGACCCGGGCCGCCTCTGTTGTTGACGCCCTCCGGAGGGCGTGTGGATCAATAGGCGCTGAGGCCGGTACCCTTGTACACCTTGTCGAATTCGGCCTTGACCGTGTCGTTCTGATAGGAGGAGACGAGGGTCTTCACCCAATCGGCATCCTTGTTTTCTTCCTTCACGGCAATGAAGTTACGATAGGGATTGTCGGCGATCGGCTCCTGCGCGACGCGCTCTGCCGGCGAAAGACCGCTCTTCAGCGCCCAGTCGGTGTTGACGACGCCGGCGTCAAGATCATCGATCGAGCGTCCGACGATACCGGCATCCAGCTCCTTGATCTCGATATTCTTCGGGTTTTCAGCGACATCGGCGATCGTCGCAAGAATGCCGGTGCCGTCCTTCAGCTTGATCAGGCCTTCGTTTTGCAGAACGCGCAACGCACGGCCTTCGTTGGAAGGATCGTTCGGCACACCGATCACGGCACCCTTGGGCAATTCGGCAACGGACTTGTGCTTCTTGCTGTAGAGGCCGATCGGCCAGACGCCGGTATAGCCGACACGGACGATATGGTAGCCGTTCTGCTTGATCTGGTTGTCGAGATAAGGCTGGTGCTGGAAAGCGTTCGCATCGATTTCGCCGCGCTCCAGCGCTTCGTTCGGCTGGGTATAGTCGTTGAAGGTGATCGTCTCGATCTTGAGGCCCTTCTTGGCGGCTTCGCTGGTGACGACACGCCAGACATCCTCATCCTCACCGCTCATGATGCCGACCTTGATCGACTTGTCTTCTGCAAAGGAAGGAGCCGGCGCGGCAAAGGCGATGAGTGCCGCTGCAGAGGCGGCAACAGTGAGGGCCGCGCGGCGCGAAAGCGAAATGGCGTTGAGGTTCTTGTTCTTGGTCATTTTTTATCCCGTCTGACTGAATGAGGCCGAGCCCCGAGCAGGCGGATAATTGCAAATGCGCTCATTACGAGCCAAGCACGAACGTCCGATGTCCTGTCATCGTCGGAAAAACTCTTGCGGTGTCTTCGATAGCGGCAGGATAAATTTCTATCAAATTAATGGATTAATGTCAGGCTAAAATATAACCAAACAAAAACGGCGCCTCGAAAGGCGCCGCTGAAAATCAACCCTGAAGCAAGTTCATTCCGCCGCAATCAGCCTTGAATTTCTGCCAGGGAAGAACGCGGTGAGTTCACCAATGACCTCCCCGATGCGCTTGGAAAGCTGTTCGGAGGAAACGCGATAATCCGTGAAATCGCGATCCGAGGCATAGACGGCCGTCGGCAGGGTATGGGCCATGAAGAAGCCGAAGAGCGGGCGAAGCTGATGCTCGACCATCAGTGCGTGGCGGTCGCCGCCGCCGGTCGCGGTGATGATGATCGGCTTGGCGCGCAGCTCATGCGGATCGATGAGATCGATCAAATGCTTGAAGAGACCCGGATAGCTGCCCTTGAAGGTCGGCGCGCCGATGACGAGGACGTCGGCATTGGCGATGTCGGCGATGATTTCCCTGGCACGATTGTCGAGGTCGTCACGGCGCAGCGCCTGGCCGAGCGAGGGACCGACATCCGTCAGGTCGTAGATCGTGTTGTCGAAGCCATATTTTTCGGCGGCGAGGCCGGCAATATTCTCGACCAGCGCAAAGGTCTTCGAAGGGCGATTGAAGCTGCCGGCAAGACCGACCAGTTTGGGTGCAGACATATCATTTCCTTCCACTATCGCGCCGTCGATGGCTGCATCATGAGACGGATATTATCCATCAAAATAGTAGATTAAAGAAATGACGATCCGTCTTCGCCGAAGGCCGGGGAAAATATGTTCGTTCGAACGCAACGCCGCGCCTTGCGCTTACCCGGATGGCAAAGAGGCACCAAAACGCTTTCGGTGCCTCTTTTTGAGCGCGAAACTTAAACCGCTCGATGCTTTGGGATGCGCGGCAGGAAGATGGTGAACAGGCCGAGCAGCGGCAAGTAAGAGCAGATACGATAGACGAAGGCGATACCGTGCGAGTCGGCAAAACCGCCGAGCAAGGCCGCACCGAGGCCGCCCGCACCGAAGGCAAAACCGAAGAAGACGCCGGCGATCAGGCCGACGCGACCCGGTACCAGCTCCTGCGCAAAGACGACGATGGCCGAAAAGGCAGAGGCGAAGATCAGGCCGATGACGACGCTGAGCACACCCGTCCAGAAAAGGTTGGCATAGGGCAGCAGCAGCGCGAAGGGGATGACGCCGAGGATCGAGAACCAGATGACGAAGCGGGCACCGAAACGATCGCCGATCGGGCCGCCGAGGAAGGTGCCGGTAGCAACAGACCCTAAGAACAGGAAGAGCATGAGCTGCGCCTGCTGCACATCGAGCTGGAAACGGTCGATGACGTAGAAGGTGAAGTAGCTCGAGACGCTTGCCATGTAGACGTTCTTCGTCGCCGTCAGCAACACGAGGATGAGCAGAGCCCAGACGACCTTGCTCTGAGGCAGAGGCAGCGTGCGGCTCGGGGCCGCCTTGCTGGCATTCTGGCGGCGGTGGCTCATGTACCAGTTGCCGACCCAGCTCAGGACCACCATGCCAACCATGGCGATGCCGGAAAGCCAGGACACACTGTGCTGACCGTTCGGCAGCACGATGAAGGCGGCCAGCAGCGGACCGATTGCCTGGCCGGCATTGCCGCCCACCTGGAAGAAGGACTGCGCAAAGCCGTGGCGGCCGCCGGAAGCAAGACGCGCGACGCGCGAGGATTCCGGATGGAAGACGGCCGAACCGAAGCCGATGAGGCTTGCCGCGACCAGCAGCAGCTCGAAACTGCCGGCATTGCCGAGCAGGATTAGTCCGCAGAAGGTGCTCGCCATGCCGACCGGCAGCGAATAGGGCATCGGCCAGCGGTCCGTGACGATGCCGACGAGCGGCTGGAGCAGCGAGGCCGTGACCTGGAAGGTCATGGTCAGAAGGCCGATCTGCACGAAATCGAGGTTGTAGTTGGCCTTGAAGAGCGGATAGAGCGAGGCAAGCAGCGACTGCATGATGTCGTTGAGCATGTGGCAGAAGCTGACTGCCACCAGAATGGACATTGCGGTCTTTTCAAAGCGGGGGGCGCTCTCGGCAACGGATGCCATGGGTCTTCCTCCTGCGCGGCCGGATCCATGCCGGGCCGTCGTCGGTTTTCGTGCGGCTGTTATTAAGGCGATCGGGGCTCGGGAAGCGAATTGTCAGCGGCGATCGCTGGGAAGAGCATTTATCTTATGAAGAGAAACGATTACAGCCCAGTTTTGCGCGGATCGGTACGCAGTTTTAAGATTTTTGCACCTGATCCTGCAGTTCGGCCACGTCACGCGCCGATCCCGCACTGGTGATCGATCCGGGCCATTTGCCACAGTGCCGAGCATTTTTTGGATGCCTAATTTGACATCAAAAACAAATCGTAGAAAAGCGGCGCGATGCCGTCTACAAGTCAGTGGACTGAAATGCGAACGAGACATAAGGTAGGCCATGAACGTCAAGACACCGAACGCGATTGATACCTATGTCGGCATGCGCATGCGCAGGCGCAGGCAGCTTCTCGGCATGAGCCAGGAGCGGCTTGCCGAACAGATCGGCGTTACCTTTCAGCAAGTGCAGAAATACGAAAAGGGCATCAATCGCATCGGCGCAAGCCGCCTGCAGAAGATCGCCGAAGTGCTGCGCACCTCACCGGCCTTCTTTTTCGAACAGGATGATTCGGAAGCGCCGAGCCTTGCCCGCCTCGACCTTTCCGCCCCCATTGATCCGGTCACAGAATTTCTGCGGTCGAAGGAAGGCCTCGTCCTCAACAAGGCCTTCGTAAAAATCGAGGACCGTCGTATCCGCGAGACGATCATCTCGCTCGTCAAAGCGATGGCGCAGGCCGAAAGCAGCGACATTCCGCTGGACGCACTGAGGATGGACGAGCCGGAATCCCGCAGAGAGTGAAAGCGGACGATACCGGTCCATGACCTTCAGGCTCGAGTCATTCGGCGCATTACAGCTGCTGAACGCGGCGGGAGAGCCTGCATCCTTCCCTGAAAGGGCTTGTTGACGCTTTGCTATCTGCTCGACAGGCCTGACAGCGAATGCCCGCGAGGCGCACTCGCCCGCTTCCTGTGGGACAGCCGTGACAATGCCGATATCATGGCGAACCTGCGCAAGATGATCTCGCGCGTCCAGGATGGCCGGCTGGCCGCATTACAATCTCACCACCTTTCGCCAGCCGGTCGACGAGATTGTCCGGATCGTCGTTGAAATGATCGGGGGAGATACGTCGGCGCTGGTGCGGGCAGCGACGATCATCCGCTTGTCGGGAGAACTCGTCGCAAGACGCTCGACCGGCGTGGAGCCAAAGGCGCAGTAAGATAACTTGCACGCAAGCTCACATATGCAGCGCGTTCCCCAAGGCTTTGAGTGCGGCTTCCATGACCGCCTCGCTGCGGGTTGGATGAGCATGGATCGTGCCGGCGATATCTTCCAGCCGGGCGCCCATTTCAATGGCGAGCGCAAAGGCGGCCGAAAGCTCCGAGACACCAGCGCCCACCGCCTGCAGGCCGAGCACGAGATTGGTGTCGGCCCTTGCCACCACCCGTACGAACCCCTCCTCCGAAAGCATGGTCATCGCCCGCCCATTGGCGCTGAAGGGAAACTGGCCGGTTCTGATATCATAGCCTTGGGCACGTGCCTCCGCCGGTGACAGGCCGGCGCTGACGATCTCCGGATCTGTGAAACAAATCGCCGGGATGCAGCGCTTGTCCCAGGCGCGTTTCCTGCCCGCAACGATTTCCGCGACCATCTCCCCTTGGGCCATGGCCCGATGTGCCAGCATCGGCTCGCCGGTGACATCGCCGATGGCATAGATGCCGCGCATGGAGGTGCGGCAACGATCATCGATCCTGAGATAGGGGCCGGCGCGATCGAGGTCGAGCTCTTCGAGGCCTGAGCCTGCCGTTCTCGGACGGCGGCCGACCGTCACGAGAATACGGTCCGCGGCAAGTGTCTGCTGCCGACCTTCGGGCGTTTCTATGACAAGTCCTTCGCCGGTATCGGACAGGCCGATTGCCTTTGCACCGGTCAGCACGCGAATTCCCCGCTCGCTCAATTTGCGCGTAACAGGCCGTACCAGGTCGGCATCATATTGCGGCAGCACCTGTTGCATCGCTTCGACCACCGTCACCTGGCATCCCATCTTCGCAAAAGCGGTGCCGAGCTCCAGCCCGATATAGCCGCCGCCGACCACAACGAGATTTTTCGGTAATTCCCCCAACGACAGCGCCTCTGTCGAGGAGATGACGCGGCCGCCGAAAGGCAGGTTCGGGAGCTCCACCGGATCGGAGCCTGTCGCAATCACCACGGTCTCGGCGCGGATGATCTGCTGGCCGGTCTCCGTCTCCACCTCCACGGTCTTGCCGTCCCGGAAGTGCGCGCGACCGTGCACGATCTTGACCCGTGCCCTCTGTAAGAGACCGGAGACACCGCTGGTCAGCCGGCCGACAATGCCATCCTTCCAGGCGATTGTCCGGGCGAGGTCGATGGAGGCACCCTCAACGCGGATGCCCATCGGGTTCTTGCCCGCCAGCATCCTTTGCGCAGCATCGAATTCCTCTGCCGCATGAATAAGTGCCTTGGAGGGAATGCAGCCGACCGTCAGGCAGGTGCCGCCGGGCTTGCCGGCCTCGACGATGACGGTATCGATACCAAGCTGGCCGGCGCGGATGGCGCAGACATAGCCGCCCGGGCCAGCACCGATGACGAGGAGCTTGCAGACAATCTCTTTCATGGTTCAGCCTTCGATGAAAATGAGCGCCGGCGTTTCGAGCAGCGTGCGAATACGCTGCACGAAGGTCGCCGCATCCCAGCCGTCGATGATGCGGTGATCGAAGCTGGAGGAGAGGTTCATCATCTTGCGGGGCACGAATTGTGTGCCGTCCCAGACCGGCCGTGTGGCAATCTTGTTGACGCCGATGATCGCCACCTCCGGGTGATTGATGACGGGCGTCGAGACGATACCGCCAAGCGCGCCGAGCGAGCTGATGGTGATGGTCGATCCCGACAGTTCGTCGCGCGTCGCCGTGCCTGATCGAGCCGCGCCCGCCAACCGGTTCATTTCGACAGCGCAGTCGAAGATGCCGCGCGCCTCGGCGTGACGTACGACAGGCACGGTCAGACCCGCCGGGGTTTGCGTCGCGATGCCGATATGCACCGCGCTATAGCGCGTGATGATGCCGGCATCGTCGTCAAAGGTGGCGTTGACATCGGGCTGCTCGGAGATCGCTTTGACCAAAGCCCGCATCAGGAAGGGCAACACCGTCAGCTTGGGATGATCGGCCTTGCGGTCGGCATTCATGGTGCCGCGCAGTTCCTCCAGCGCCGTCATATCCACCTCCTCCACATAGGTGATGTGGGGAATGCGTGAGGTGGAGAGCACCATTTTCTCGGCAATGCGGCGGCGAAGACCTGTCAGCTTGATCTCCTCGGTCGCCGTCTTCTTCGCCAAACCGGCTCGCACCGAAACAGGCGCTGCACCCTGGTTCAGGAACTGCTCGACATCTTCCCGCAGGATACGGCCGGCTGGCCCGGTGCCTTGCACTTGCCTCAGGTCCACGCCGCTCTCACGCGCGAAGAGCCGCACGGATGGTGCGGCAAGCGGCTTTTGTGCAGGTGAGGCTGGGGGTGGGATTGCAGATGCCGGCGCCTTAGCAGCGGGTTTGGGCGCCTCCACTTTCATCGGCTCGGCAGGCTGAGGTTGGGAAAACGCTGCAGACTCGGATGCACCAACATCTCCCGATGTCTCGATGCGCACCAGCGGCGCCTTGACGGCGATGCGGTCACCGACCTCACCCGCAAGCCAGGTCACCGTGCCGCTGACAGGCGATGGGATCTCGACAGTGGCCTTGTCGGTCATGACCGCGGCGATCACCATGTCCTCGCGCACCGGATCGCCCGTCTTCACATGCCATTCCACAAGCTCGGCCTCGGCGACACCTTCGCCGACATCGGGCATCTTGATGGTGAATTCGCCCATGGCTCAGGCCTCCATGACTTCGGCAAGCGCTCGCCCGACGCGGCCGGGTCCGGGGAAATAATCCCATTCCTGCGCGTGCGGATAGGGCGTGTCCCAGCCGGCGACGCGCACGACCGGGGCTTCGAGCTGATAGAAGCAATGTTCCTGCACCAACGAAACGACCTCCGCGCCGAAACCGGAGGTCAGCGTGGCTTCGTGAACCACGACGCAGCGCCCGGTCTTGGTGACGGATTTGACGATCGTATCGAGATCAAGCGGAAGGAGGCTTCTGAGATCGATCACCTCGGCATCGATGCCGGCATCCTCGGCGGCGGCAAGCGCCACATGCACCATTGTGCCATAGGCGACGACAGTCACGGCCGAGCCCGTGCGCCGCACCTCGGCCTTGCCGATCGGGATCGTATAATGCCCCTCCGGCACTTCGCCGAGATCATGCTTCGACCATGGTGTCACCGGTCTTTCGTGGTGACCATCGAAGGGGCCGTTATAGAGCCGCTTCGGCTCCAAGAACATGACGGGATCGGGATCCTCGATGGCTGATATCAGCAGGCCCTTGGCGTCGTAAGGATTGGAGGGCACGACTACTTTCAGGCCGCAGACATGGGTGAAAAGCGCTTCCGGGCTCTGGCTGTGCGTCTGGCCGCCAAAAATGCCGCCACCGGTCGGCATGCGCACGACGATCGGGCAGGTGAAATCGCCGTTGGAGCGATAGCGGATACGCGCCGCCTCCTGGGTCAGCTGATCGTAAGCCGGATACATGTAGTCGGCGAACTGGATCTCGACGCAGGGCTTCAGCCCATAGGCAGCCATGCCGATTGCCGTGCCGACGATACCGGATTCGCTGATCGGCGTGTCGAAGCAGCGGGTCTTGCCGTATTTTGCCTGCAGGCCCTGCGTGCAGCGGAAGACGCCGCCGAAATAGCCGACGTCCTCACCGAAGACCACGACATTGTCGTCGCGCGCCATCGAGACGTCCATGGCGCTGCGCACGGCCTCGATCATCGTCATCCGGGCCATATCAGTACCCCGCCTTCTGCCGCTGACGACGAATGTGCGGCGGCATCTCGGCATAGACACCCTCGAAAATATCGCGCACCGAAGGTCTGCCACCGTCATGCAGCGTGCCATGCTCCTCGGCCCGACGCTGCGCCTCGATTACCTCATCCATGATCTCGGCCTCGGCCTGGGTATGGCGCTCATCCGACCAGGCGCCCCTGATGATCAGATGTTTCTTCAGTCGCAGGACAGGATCGCCGAGTGGCCAGGCCTCCGATTCCGTCTTCGGGCGATAGGCGCTCGGATCATCCGATGTCGAATGGGCACCGACACGATAAGTGACATATTCGATCAGCGTCGGGCCGAGATTGCGCCTTGCCCGCTCCGCCGCCCAGCGGGCAACAGCATGGACGGCAAGGTAGTCGTTGCCGTCCACACGCAGCGCCGGAATGCCGAAACCGAGGCCACGGGCAGCGAAGGTGCCGGAGCCTCCGCGGGCGATGCCCTGGAAGGTGGAGATCGCCCACTGATTGTTGACGATGTTGAGAATGACCGGCGCCTTGTAGGTGGAGGCAAAGACCAGCGCCGAGTGGAAGTCCGACTCCGCCGTCGAGCCGTCGCCGATCCAGGCGGCAGCAATGCGGCTGTCGTTCTTGATCGCAGAGGCCATGGCCCAGCCGACTGCCTGCACATATTGCGTGGCGAGATTGCCGGAGATGGTGAAGAAACCGTGTTCCTTGGAGGAATACATGATCGGCAGCTGCCGACCGCGCAGCGGATCGCTCTCATTCGAATAGATCTGGTTCATCATCTCGACCATCGGATAGTCGTCGGCAATGAGCAGGCCGGCCTGCCGGTAGGTCGGGAAATTCATATCACCCTTCCGCAGTGCCTTGCGGAAGCCGCAGCTGACGGCCTCTTCGCCGAGATGCTGCATGTAGAAGGAGGTCTTGCCCTGCCGTTGCGCCATCAGCATGCGGGCATCGAAGGCGCGCAGCTTCATCATGTTGCGAAGCCCAGTCAGCAACTCCTCGTCGCTCAGCGACCCTGCCCAGGGGCCAACGGCCTCCCCATCGCGATTGAGCACACGAATGATCGAATAGGCGAGGTCGCGGATATCCTCGGATGCGACATCGACCTCCGGCCGCGGCACGGCCCCGGCCTTTGCGATCTTGACGTTGGAAAAATCGGGTTGGCCGCCCGGACGGACGGCAGGTTCGGGGACATGCAGGCTCAAACGAGCAGAATCCACCATATGGTCTCCTTCCTCCCTTTATCGGCTCCGCCTCTCTCCTCCAGAAGCAGGCCTCGTTCTTATAAGTTGCGGGCAATCACCATGCGCTGCACGTCGCTTGTTCCCTCGTAGATCTGGCAGATACGCACGTCGCGATAGATGCGCTCCACCGGATAGTCGGCCATATAGCCATAACCGCCATGGATCTGGATCGCATCGGAGCAGACACGTTCGGCCATTTCGGAGGCAAAGAGCTTGGCCATCGAAGCCTCCGACAGACATGGCAATCCGGCCTCCCGGAGCGAGGCGGCATGGAAGACGAGTTGTCGGGCCGCCTCGATGCGCGTTGCCATATCGGCAAGCCGAAAGGCAACCGCTTGATGTTCGGCAATCGGTTTGCCGAAGGCGCTGCGTTCGCGGGCATAATCGCGTGCCGCCTCGAAGGCCGCCTTCGCCATGCCGACGGCCTGCGCCGCAATGCCGATCCGCCCGCCCTCAAGATTGGCAAGTGCGATCCGGTAGCCTTCCCCCTCCTCGCCGAGCCGAAGCTCGGCTGGAATACGCATGCCATTGAAGGCGATCTGGCAGGTATCGGAGGAATGCAGGCCAAGCTTTTCCTCGACCCGTATCACCTCGTAACCTGGCGTATCGGTCGGCACGATGAAGGCAGTGATGCCCTTCTTGCCGGCATCGGGATCGGTAACGGCAAAGACGATGATCATCTGTCCGTTCTTGCCCGAGGTGATGAACTGCTTGGCGCCGTCGAGCACGTAGTGATCGCCGTCGCGCCGCGCCCGCGTCCTGAGGTTCGAGGCATCGGAGCCCGCCTGTGGCTCGGTCAGCGCAAAACCGCCGATCCATTCGCCGCTGGCGAGCTTCGGCAGGAAACGTTGGCGCTGCTCCTCATTGCCGAATTTCAGGATGGGCACGCAGCCGACCGAACTGTGCACGCTCATGATAGTGGAGCAGGGACCATCGCCGGCTGCTATCTCCTCGAGTGCCGCGGCATAGGCAATGACACCAGTCTCCGATCCGCCATAAGCCTCGGGCACCAGCATGCCGAGGAGCCCGAGTTCGCCCATTTCCTTCAATTCTTCGCGGGGAAAGAGAGATTCCCGGTCGCGTTTTGCCGCTCCGGGCGCCAGGCGTTCCCGAGCGAAATCGCGAGCCAGATCGCGAATTTGCTGCTGGAGTTCGGAAAGGATCATCTGCCCTCCCCTTTCCCTAATGCCGCTCGATCGCAACGGCGGTCGCCTCGCCACCGCCGATACAAAGTGCCGCCATGCCCCGCTTCAGGTCATAACGCTCCAGCGCCGCCAATAACGTCACCAGAATGCGGGCGCCGGAAGCCCCGATCGGATGGCCGAGCGCACAGGCGCCGCCATGCACATTGACCTTGTCATGCGGCAGGTCGAGGTCGCGCATCGCCGCCATGGCAACGACGGCGAATGCCTCGTTGATCTCGAAGAGATCGACCTCGGAAAGCGGCAGGCCGGTGCGGTCCGAGAGTTTCTGCAGAGCGCCGATCGGCGCGGTGGCGAATAGACTAGGTTCCTGCGAATGCGTGGCGTGACCGAGAATGGTGGCGAGCGGCTTCAGCCCATGTCGCTCCGCCTCGGAGCGTCGCATCAGAACAAGCGCAGCGGCACCATCGGAAATCGAGCTGGAATTGGCGGCCGTCACCGTGCCGCCGTCGCGGAAGGCGGGCTTCAGGGTCGGGATCTTGTCGGGCCTCTCCTTGCCCGGCTGCTCGTCACGGCTTGCCAACAGCTCGGCCTTGCCGGATTTTACCGTGACGGGCACGATTTCTTTATCGAAGCTGCCTTCAGCAATCGCCTTCTGCGCCCGCGTCAGCGAGGTCACCGCATAGGCGTCCTGCGCCTCGCGCGTAAACTGATAGGCTTCGGCGCAATCCTCCGCGAAGCTGCCCATCAAGCGCCCCTTGTCATAAGCATCCTCCAGCCCGTCGAGGAACATATGATCCACGACCCGCCCATGGCCGAGCCTGTAACCCGCACGGGCACGATCAAGGAGATAGGGCGCATTCGTCATGCTTTCCATGCCGCCGGCAACGGCTATCGAGCCACTGCCGGCTGTGATCAGATCATGGGCTATCATGACCGCCTTCATGCCGGAGCCGCACATCTTGTTGACCGTGCTGGCCCCTGTCGAAAAAGGCAGCCCGGCATGGATCGCCGCCTGGCGCGCCGGTGCCTGCCCCTGGCCGGCCGGCAATACACAGCCGAAAACGACTTCCTCGATTGCGCCAGCCGCAACGCCGCTGCGCTCAAGGGCGGCGCGGATCGCAGCCGCGCCAAGTTCTGGCGCCGCCGCATCCTTGAGTTCGCCCTGAAAGCTACCGATCGGCGTGCGGGCAGCGCCGACGATGACGATAGGATCCTGCAAAGTCATTTGTCCTCCTTCAGGCCAGACGCTCAGCGCGCGCCCATGCGCAATGCGCCGTCGAGGCGGATGACCTCGCCGTTCAGCATGCTGTTTTCCAGGATATGGCGCACCAGCGCGGCAAACTCCGCCGGATGCCCGAGACGCGGCGGGAAAGGCACGCTCTTTCCAAGCGCTTCCCGCACCTCCGCCGGCATGCCGGCCATCATCGGCGTCTCGAAGATGCCGGGCGCAATGGACACCGTACGGATACCGTGACGCGCAAGCTCGCGGGCGATCGGCAGCGTCATTGCCGCGACACCGCCCTTGGAAGCGGCATAGGCGGCCTGCCCGATTTGTCCGTCGAAAGCGGCAGCCGAAGCCGTATTGATGATAACGCCGCGCTCACCTTCCACATCCGGCTGCGCATCCTGGATGGCAGCAGCGGCAAGGCGGATCATGTTAAAGGTGCCAATAAGATTGATGCCGATCGTGCGGGCAAAACTTTCCAGTCGGTGCGGGCCGTCACGGCCGATCACCTTTTCGGCGGGCGCCACACCGGCACAATTGATGAGACCGCGAAGCGGGCCGAAGGCATTCACCGTCGCAGCGATCACCGCCGCGCCGTCTTCTTCGTTAGTCACGTCGGCCCTGACGAAGCGTACATCCTGCCCAAGCTCGCGCGCGGCGGCCTCGCCTGCATCTACATTGAGATCGGCGATCGTCACGCGTCCGCCGGCTTCGATGAGCATGCGGGCGGTTGCTGCTCCGAGCCCGGAGCCGCCGCCGGTAACGATGAAACTTGCGCCGCTGATCTGCACGGATCGTTCCTCCCTGCTCGGCAGACATCTCCTCCAGAGCCTGCCAGAAGTGAGATTCTATTCCTTCGGCCTATTGCAAGCGATGACAGAACTGCTCCATTATTTCGGCCAGTTTTGCCATATCCAGTTTGTCAGGATGGAGCGGCGATGGTCGAAATCGAGCGACGCATGATCGCACCGGGTTTCGTCGAGGAGGCTCTCGACAGCCTCCGCCGGCTCGGCAAGCCTGTGGCCCCCATTCTGGCCGAACTCGGCCTGCCGCCGGCAATCGATCAACCGATCTCGGCCGAAACCTATGGTGCGCTATGGCTGGCAATCGCGGCCGAACTCGACGATGAATTTTTCGGCATGGGCGCCCGGCCGATGCGCCGTGGCAGCTTCACACTGCTCTGCCATTGCGTGCTGCATGCGCCGACGCTCGGCCATGCCTTGCGACGGGCCTTGCGCTTCCTGGATGTCGTTCTGGACGATCCGCGAGGCACGCTCGTCATCCGGGATGGGCTCGCGCAGATCGAACTTCAGGACGCCGGCGAGCCGCGCTCGGCCTTTGCTTATCGCACCTACTGGATCATCCTGCATGGCGTTATCTGCTGGCTGGTCGGCCGACGCATTCCGATCCGCCTCGTCGATTTCCGCTGCGCTGAGCCAAGCCAGGGTGCCGATTACCGGCTCTTTTTCGGTGCGCCGGTGCGCTTCTCGCAACCGATCAGCCGGCTTGGCTTCGACAGCTCTCTTCTCGATCTGCCGATTTCACGAAGCGAACAGGCCTTGAAGCAATTCCTGCGGGGCGCTCCAGCCAATATTCTCGTGCGCTATCGCTATGATGCCGGCATCGCTGCCACTGTCCGCCGCCGCCTCTCACAGACCTCGCCCGCCGCCTGGTCGAGCTTCCAGATACTCGCTTGCGACATGCGCATGCCGTCCTCGACGCTGCGGCACCGCCTGCATGACGAGGGCCAGAGTTACGCCGGTATCAAGGACGATATCCGCCGTGATCTCGCCGTCGACATGCTGATGAACACGTCGAAGACCATCGGCGAGATTGCCGTACAGCTTGGCTATTCCGAGCCCAGCGCCTTCTTCCGCGCCTTTCGGAAATGGATGGGCAAAAGCCCCGAGGCCTTTCGGCGTGAAGAGACAAAATCTTCCCAGTGGGAATAAGCTTCGTTTCAAGGGAGCTTTGAACCGGCCGCAACCCGCGCTACATATTTTAGCGGGAGGAGTGCCATGTTTGATTTTTCGCTCGGCGAAACCGCGGACGCGATCCGCGAAGCGACGGCACGATTTGCCGTCGATACCATTGCTCCGCTGGCAGCGGAGATCGACGAAAGCAACACATTTCCACGCCAGCTCTGGCCGCAAATGGGGGCGCTTGGCCTGCACGGCATTACTGTCGAGGAGGAGTTCGGTGGCGCAGGCCTCGGCTATCTAGAACATGTCGTCGCCATGGAAGAGGTCTCGCGGGCGTCGGCCTCCGTCGGCTTGAGCTACGGCGCCCATTCCAATCTCTGCGTCAACCAGATCCGCCGATGGGCGACGACTGAGCAGAAACATCGCTATCTGCCGAAGCTGATTTCCGGCGAGCATGTCGGTTCGCTTGCCATGTCAGAAGCAAGCTCCGGCTCGGATGTCGTTTCCATGCGGCTGAAAGCCGAGCGCAAGGGCGACCACTATATTCTCAACGGAACGAAATTCTGGATCACCAATGCGCCGCATGCCGATGTGCTTGTCGTCTATGCCAAGACCGATCCAACGGCCGGGCCGAAAGGCATCTCGGCCTTCATCATCGAAAAGGGCATGCCCGGCTTCAGCGTTTCGAAGAAGCTCTCCAAGCTCGGCATGCGCGGCAGCGATACGGCCGAGCTGGTTTTTCAAGATTGCGAGATACCGGCTGAATCGCTGATGGGCCGGGAAGGCCAGGGCGTGAAGATCCTGATGTCGGGTCTCGACTATGAGCGCGCCGTGCTTGCCGCCGGTCCGCTCGGCATCATGCAGGCCTGTCTCGACGTGGTGCTGCCCTATGTGCGGGAGCGCAAACAGTTCGGCAAGGCGATCGGTGACTTCCAACTGATGCAGGGCAAGATCGCCGACATGTATGTCGCGCTGAATTCGTCGCGCGCCTATGTCTATTCCGTGGCGCGAGCCTGCGATGCCGGCCGCACGACCCGATCGGATGCGGCAGCCGCCATCCTCTTTGCCAGCGAGAATGCCGTGAAAGTGTCTCTGGAGGCGATCCAGGCGCTTGGCGGCGCGGGATATACCAGGGAATGGCCGGTCGAGCGTTTCCTGCGCGACGCCAAGCTCTATGATATCGGCGCCGGCACCAACGAGATCCGCCGCTACCTGATCGGCCGGGAGCTCATCGCATCATGACGGTGATTTCCTCTGCCATCGATCGCGACAGCGAAACCTTCAAGGCCAATGCAAGCAAGAACGGAAGCTTGATCGACGAACTCTATGAGCGTTCGGCGAAAACCCGGGAGGGTGGTTCGCAGGCGGCGCGTGAGCGCCACACCGGCAAGGGCAAGCTCCTGCCGCGCGACCGCATTCAACTGCTGCTCGATGCCGGCAGCCCGTTTCTGGAAATCGGCACGCTGGCGGCAAACGGCATGTATGGCGACGAGGCGCCGGGGGCCGGCATCATCACAGGCATCGGCCGCGTTTCCGGCCGCGAGGTGATGATCGTTGCCAATGACGCCACGGTGAAAGGCGGCGCTTATTTTCCCCTCACGGTGAAAAAGCATCTGCGGGCGCAGGAAATCGCGATGCAGAATCGACTGCCCTGTATCTATCTGGTCGACAGCGGCGGCGCCAATCTTCCGCATCAGGCCGAGGTCTTTCCCGACCGCGATCATTTCGGGGCGATCTTCTATAATCAGGCGCAGATGTCGGCTGAAGGCATTCCGCAGATCGCCTGCGTCATGGGAAGCTGCACGGCGGGCGGCGCCTATGTGCCTGCCATGTCCGACGAGACGGTCATCGTGCGCAATCAGGGCACGATCTTCCTTGCCGGCCCGCCTCTGGTGAAGGCTGCGACCGGCGAGATCATTTCCGCCGAAGAACTCGGCGGCGCCGAAACCCATGGCCGCCGCTCCGGCGTCGTCGATCACGTTGCTGAAAACGACGAGCATGCGCTGCTTCTCGTCCGTGATATCGTCGCCAGCCTCAACAGCGTGAAATCCGTCGATATCGACATTCAGGCCCCGCGCCCGCCGAAACTCGATCCGGAAGATCTTGGTGGTATCATCCCCGAGGACGTTCGTTCACCTTATGATGTGCGCGAGGTCATCGGCCGCATCATCGACGGTTCGGAACTGAATGAGTTCAAGCCGCTCTACGGCACGACGCTGGTCTGCGGCTTCGCCCGCATCTGGGGCATGCCGGTCGCCATCATCGCCAACAATGGCGTGCTCTTTTCCGAGAGCGCGCTGAAGGGCGCGCATTTCATCGAGCTTGCCTGCCAGCGCCGCGTGCCGTTGCTGTTCCTGCAAAACATCTCCGGTTTCATGGTCGGCGGCCGATATGAAGCCGGCGGTATCGCCAAAGACGGGGCGAAGCTGGTCACTGCGGTTGCGACTGCGATCGTGCCGAAAGTCACTGTCATCATTGGCGGCAGTTTCGGTGCCGGCAATTACGGCATGTGCGGCCGCGCCTATCGGCCGCGCTTCCTCTTCACCTGGCCGAACAGCCGCATCAGCGTCATGGGCGGCGAACAGGCCGCCTCCGTGCTCGCGACCATCCGCCGTGACGCGATGGAGGCACGTGGCGAAAGCTGGCCCGCGGCAGACGAGGAAGCCTTCAAAGTGCCGATCCGGGCTGGTTATGAGGCGGAGGGCAATCCCTATTATGCCACCGCCCGCCTGTGGGACGACGGCATCATCGATCCGCGCCAGACACGCGATGTGCTGGGCCTTACCTTTTCCGCCTGCCTGAATGCGCCGATTCCGAAAGGGTCGCGCTTTGGTCTCTTCCGGATGTGAGATGGTACAATGATGGAAAGCCTGCTCATTGCCAACAGGGGCGAGATCGCCCGCCGCATCATCCGCACGGCGAAAGCCCTCGGCATCCGCACCATCGCCGTCTATTCCGAAGCCGATGCCGGCCTGCCCTTCGTGAGGGAAGCAGATGAGGCGGTCGCCATCGGCCCGCCGCCGGCGCGCGAAAGCTATCTTTCGCAGGAGCGCATTCTGGAGGCTGCCCACAGGACCGGCGCTGCCGCAATCCACCCTGGTTACGGCTTCCTCTCGGAGAATGCCGATTTTGCGGAAGCGGTCGAGAATGCCGGCATCATCTGGGTTGGTGCACCACCTGCCGCAATCCGCGCCATGGGTCTCAAGGATGCCGCCAAGCAACTGATGCAGGCAGCCGGCGTGCCGGTCACGCCGGGCTATATGGGAGAGGATCAGAGCGACGAAAGGCTCGCTGCCGAAGCGGATGCGACAGGTTATCCCATACTCGTCAAGGCCGTCGCTGGTGGCGGCGGCAAAGGCATGCGCCGGGTCGACCGTCGAGAAGACTTTTCTGAATTGCTCGCCTCCTGCCGCCGCGAGGCAGCTTCCTCCTTCGGCGACGAGCATGTACTGATCGAGCGTTACATCACCAATCCACGCCATATCGAGGTACAGGTCTTCGCCGACCGCTTCGGCAATTGCGTCCACCTCTTCGAGCGCGACTGCTCCCTGCAGCGCCGGCACCAGAAGGTGATCGAGGAAGCGCCTGCCCCCGGCCTCGATGCCGCCACCCGTACGGCAATCTGCGAAGCAGCGGTCAAGGCGACAAAAGCCGTGGATTACGTCGGGGCCGGCACCATCGAATTCATTGCCGATGCCTCGCAGGGCCTGCGTCAGGATCGCATCTGGTTCATGGAGATGAACACCAGGTTGCAGGTTGAACATCCTGTGACCGAGGCCATTACCGGCGAAGACTTGGTATTATGGCAATTGAAGGTCGCCGCAGGTGAGCCGCTACCGAAGCGGCAAGAAGACGTCACGATGATGGGCTGGGCCTTCGAGGCTCGCCTCTATGCCGAAAACCCTGCCTCCGGCTATCTGCCCTCGATCGGCCGGCTCGATCATTTACATTTGCCGGAATACGTCCGGGTCGATAGCGGCGTCGAGGAAGGCAACGAGATTACCGCCTTCTACGATCCGATGATCGCCAAGATCATCGCTCACGGTCCGAACCGTGAAACCGCTCTCTCCAGACTCGCCAAAGCCTGCGAAAATATCGAAGTCTGGCCAGTCAAATCCAATGCCGGACTTCTGGCCCGCATCGCCACCGATGCGGATTTCCGCGCGACAAGGGTCGATACTGGTTTCCTCGATCGTCACGGCGAGACCCTATTGTCAAAAGAGCCCGACGAGGTGACGATCGACAAGGCCGCTACGGCGCTGGCAGCAAAGGGCGAGACTGATCCCTGGTCTGCGCTTGCCGGTCTGCGCATATCGGGCACAAGCGATAACCGCACGCGCGTCCGCGTTGGCGGCCATCTCTATTGGGGCCGTGTCCGGCCCGGCCTCGAAACCAATGCTGTCAGGTTCGAAGAGACCATAGTCCTTTTCGATGCCGGTAATGCCTGGCCGATCGGCCTGCCTGTCGCAAGCGAAGTCGAAGCGCACCAGGGCGCCGGCGATGGCGCGATCCTCTCGCCCATGCCGGGCCTTGTCATCTCGGTCGATGTTGCGGAAGGTGACCATGTCGCCAAGGGCGATCGGCTGCTGACAGTGGAAGCGATGAAGATGGAACATACGCTGCGCGCGCCTTTCGACGGCATTGTCGGCAAATTGCCTGTCTCTGCGGGCGCCAGGGTCTCCGAGAATCAGCTCGTCGTCAGCGTCATGAAGGGAGAGGACTGATGGCCGGCCGTTATTTCGACGAATGGACGGTCGGCGACCGCATTGCCCACGAGATCCGCCGTACGGTCACTGAAACCGACAATTTGCTCTTCACGACACTCTCTCATAACCCGCAGCCGCTGCATCTCGATGCCGATTATGCAGCGCGCACGGAATTTGGCCGCATCGTCGTCAATGGCACGTTCACCTTCGCGCTCACTGTTGGCCTCTCGGTCGGCGATACGACGCTTGGAACGCTGGTCGCCAATCTCGGCTATGACAAGGTGACGATGCCGAAACCGGTCTTCATCGGCGATACGCTGCGGGTGGAAACTGAAGTGATGGAACTGCGCCGCTCCAACTCCCGGCCCGATGCCGGGATCGTCACGTTCAAACATATTACGCTGAACCAGAAAAACGAGATCGTCTGCCAGTGCCTGCGCACGGCCATGCTGCAGGTGAAATCATCATGAGGCTGCGCTCGCTGCTCTTCGTGCCCGGCGATCGACCGGAGCGTTTCGACAAGGCGCTCGCCTCGGGTGCCGATGCTGTCATCCTCGATCTGGAAGATTCCGTTTCCATACAGAACAAGCCGAAGGCGCGGGATGCCGTGCACGATTTCACCATGCGCCGGGCCGCCGACTTGGCTCTTATCATTCGGATCAATCCCCTCGCCTCGCCCTCCATCGAGGACGATCTTGCTGCACTCAGCGATCTCAATCCCTTCGCGATCATGTTGCCGAAGGCGGAAGGTTCGGCATCCGTGCGCCAGCTCACAAGCCGCCTCTCATCCACCGTTCCCATCTTGCCGATCGCGACTGAAACGCCGGCAGCCATCTTCGAGATCGGCAGCTACCGGGATGTCGCGTCTCATCTTTGCGGACTGACCTGGGGGGCGGAAGATCTGCCCGCCGCAATCGGCGCGGCGACCGCCCGCGAGGCCGATGGGCGTTATACCGCACCCTACGAGCTCGCCCGTTCCCTCGTTCTTTTTGGTGCTCACGCCGCCGCGCTTCCTGCCATCGAAACCGTCTACCCCGATTTCCGCGATCTCGACGGCCTCACAGCCTACGCGGCCCGCGCGCGGCGCGACGGCTTCTCTGCCATGATGGCGATCCATCCGAGCCAGGTCGAAGCGATCAATCACGCTTTCACGCCGGATGCGGCGGAAATCACCTGGGCGGAAAAAGTGGTGGCCGCCTTTGCCATCTCGCCCGATATCGGCGTTATCCAGATCGACGGGCGCATGCTCGACCTGCCACATCTGAAACACGCCAAACGCATTCTGGCGGCGGCAAGGCCTTGAACGGCCCGGTCCAGCGACGCCGGAGGCGCCCAATAAATAAGCAAAATAACCCAAATGTCGTAAAATGAATATCAAATGACGTATTTCGACAGACCAACGCACAGCTGTGCAAAGCTATTTTCGAGGTCGAAATCTTCTGGCGACAGGTTGTTCTTGATTGAGCCTCCGTGAGATTTGCGAAATCAACTTAATAATAAAATCTATTAATAGAATTGAATAGCAGCAGATGCTTTCGTAAACTCAGCTATATTTCCTATATAAATGAAATATAGCCGACACTCACGACGAAGCGCGAGAAATTAATTTATCAGACACTCACAGAAGGCTCAGGAAATTACGACATGAATATTTTGTGACAGAAACTTTCTACTCTATTCATGTCATAGAAACTTCATTGGTTACCGCAAATTGAACCAGTTAATAGGGCGTGCGCTCAAGAGGGGGCGCGTCCTATTTTTCGAGGGTTCTCATGCAAGCCAAGCTTCTCGGCGCCGTAGGCGCCCTTCTCGCTTCAGCCTTCCTTGCTGCTGGTCCTGCCGCCGCCGCCGAAAAGACCAAGATCGACTTCTGGTTCGGTAACTCGGGCGACATCGCAAAGCGCGTTCAGGAACAGTGCGACCGTTTCAACCAGTCCCAGGGCGATTATGAAGTCGTCTGCACCAGCCAGGGCTCCTACGATGCCTCGCTGCAGAACACGATCGCTGCCTTCCGCGCCGGCAAGCAGCCGACCATCGCTCAGGTTTCGGATGCCGGTACGCTCGACATCATGCTTTCGGGCGCTTACTATCCGGCCAACAAGCTCATGAAGGACATGGGCTACAATGTTGACTGGAACGACTACTTCTCCGGTATCGCCGGCTACTACGCAACGTCGAAGGGCGAGATGTACTCCTTCCCCTTCAACTCCTCGACGGCGCTGCTGTACTGGAACAAGGACGCCTTCGCCAAAATCGGCAAGGACCATGCTCCGGCGACCTGGAAGGAAGCAGGCGAAGACTTCAAGGCTCTGAAGGACGCTGGCTACGCTTGCCCGCTCGGCTTCGACATCTCCAACAACGAAGTCTGGCAGTACATCGAGCAGTTCGAAGCCGTCAACGGCGAAGCGATCGCTACGAAGAAGAACGGCTTTGAAGGCCTCGACGCCGAGCTGGTGTTCAACAAGAATCCGCTCCTCGTCAGCTACGTCAAGGATCTGAAGTCCTGGTACGACAACAAGCTCGCCGTCATCAAGAACAAGGCTGTCGGCCAGACCTTCGTTGAAGCCTTCGCTGCTGGCGATTGCCAGGTCATCCTGACGTCCGTCGGCGACCATGGCAACGTCGGCCGTACCGCCAAGCAGGGCATGAACTGGGGCGTTTCGATGCTCCCGACCTATGGCGACGCTACCCGTCACAGCTCCTACGTTGGCGGCGCTTCGCTCTGGGTTCTGAAGGGTCATTCGGACGCCGAATACAAGGCTGCCGCTGCTTTCTTCAACTTCATCGCAAAGCCGGAAGAAGCTCTCACCTGGTCGACGGTTACCGGCTATATCCCGGTTCGTAACTCTGGCTTCGAATACCTGAAGAAGCAGGGCTTCTACGACAAGGCTCCCTATGCCGGTCGCGAACTTGCCATTCAGAGCCTCACTGCTTCCCCGGCTGGCGACACGTCTGCCAAGGGCATCCGTCTCGGTGGCCTGCTCCAGGTCCGCACCGAAATCGCTAACGGCCTGCAGGCAATCTTCGTCAACAATGCCGATGTCCAGGCTTCGCTCGACTCTGCTGCTGACCGCGGCAACCAGCTCCTGCGTCGCTTCCAGCAGACCTACAAGGGCGTTCAGCTCCCCTAATCGACTGATATGAGCCGCACCCGGCCGCTTTGGCGTGCCGGGTGCGTCTTTGCACATTCCCTACAGGCTGCGGAAGCGAGATTGCCGCCCGCGCCAGAACCAAACCAGGACGAAAACGACCACTCATGGAAAAGCGCGTCACTTTCTCCTCGACGACGATCGGCCTTCTCTTCGCATTTCCGATGCTGCTGCTGATCTTCGTCTTCTTCTACTGGCCAAGCGCGCAGGCGTTGTATTGGGCGTTCACGCTCGAGCAGCCATGGGGCGGCGGCAATGCCTGGGTCGGTTTCGACAATTTCAAACTGCTGCTAAGCGATCCGATCTATTGGGACTCCGTCACCCGCAGCATGATCTTCGGCTTCAGTTCGACTGTTATCGCCATGGGGTTGGCGCTCATCCTGGCGCTTCTGACGGATCGTGAACTGCGCGGCCACAAGATCTACCGGTCGGTCTTCATCTGGCCCTATGCGATTGCCGCTCCCGCTCTCGGCCTTGCCTTCCGCTTCATCCTGGCGCCGGAGGCTGGTCTTCTGTCGGTCATCAACCACGTCTGGCCCGGGCTCTGGAACCCGGCGCTTGACGGCAAGGATGCCATGATCGCCGTCGTCATCGCCTTTTCCTGGAAATATATCGGCTACAACTTTATCTTCTTCCTTTCGGCACTGCAGGGCATTCCACGCTCGCTGATAGAGGCGGCCGCCATGGACGGCTCGGGGCCGCTGCGCCGCATGCGGGATATCCAACTGCCGCTGCTGACTCCGACCCTGTTCTTCCTGCTCGTCATCAACATCACCGAAAGCTTCCAGGATTCCTTCGGTATCGTCGACGTGATGACCCAGGGCGGTCCGGCGCGCGCTACGGATCTCATGGTCTACAAGATCTATTTCGACGGCTTCAGGGGCCTCGATTATTCGGGTGCCGCAGCCCAATCCATGATCCTGATGGGTCTCGTCATCCTGCTCACCATTTTCCAGTTCCGCTTCATCGAGCGGCGCGTGCACTACAAGTGAGGTCGCAAACATGATCGAACGCACGCCAATATTCAACTTCGTCTGCTACACCCTGCTCGCACTCGGCCTGGTGATCGCACTCCTGCCTTTCCTGATCGTCGTCGTCGCATCGACACTCGATCTCGAGACCGTCAACCGCGTGCCGCTGCCGCTGGTTCCGAGCAGCCATTTCTGGGAGAACGTGCAGACCGCCTGGGTTCGTGCCGATCTCGGCAACAAGCTGTTTCACAGCGTCATCTTCGCTGCCACGGTCGGCGCCGGCAAGGTCATGCTCTCGGCGATGGCCGCCTTCTCGATCGTCTATTTCCGCTTTCGCGGCCGCTATCTGATCTTCTGGATCATCTTCATCACGCTGATGCTGCCGCTGGAGGTGCGCATCGTGCCCACCTATTCGATCGCCGCCAATGCGCTTCAGCCCTTCCAGGCGATCCTCGATGTCACCGGCATCAGCTGGCTGATCGCGCAGGTTACCGGCATCCAGGTCAAGCTCGAATGGGGTCTTCTGAACTCCTATCCGGGTCTCGTGCTGCCGATGGTCGCCACCGCGACCGGTACCTTCCTCTACCGCCAATTCTACCTGACAGTGCCGGACGAACTTGCCGAAGCATCGAAGATGGACGGCTCAGGTGCGGTCCGCTTTTTCTGGGACGTGCTGTTGCCGCTGTCGCGCCCGAACATGATTGCGCTTTTCACCATCATGTTCGTCTGGGCCTGGAACCAGTATCTGTGGCCACTGCTGATCACCACCGATCCGAAGTTCGGCATTGCCGTCACGCAGCTCAAGACACTCATTCCCTCCGAATTCGGCCTGCCCGACTGGAACGTCGCGATGGCCGGAACCTTGATCATCATGTCCCCGCCGCTGATCCTCGTCATCCTGATGCAGCGTTGGTTCGTGCGCGGCCTTATCTCCACCGAGAAGTGAAAGGAACAGACCCTTGGCACCGATCTCCATACGTGGCGTGAAGAAAAGCTATGGCAAGAACGCCGTCGTTCACGGCGTCGATCTCGAAATCCAGTCGGGCGAATTCATCGTCATCCTCGGCCCGTCCGGCTGCGGCAAGTCCACGCTCTTGCGCATGATTGCCGGCCTGGAAGAAATTACCGGCGGCGAAATCGCCATCGACGGCCGCATCGTCAACCAGCTCGAGCCGCGCGAGCGCGGCTGCGCCATGGTCTTCCAGAACTACGCGCTCTATCCGCATATGAGTGTCGCAGAAAACATCGGCTATGCGCTGAAAGTTTCCGGTGTGCCGAAGGCCGAGCGTGACCGCCGCATCGCCGAAGTCGCCAAGGCACTCAGCCTTGAACCCTTCCTCGAGCGTCGTCCGGCAGCGCTCTCGGGCGGTCAGCGCCAGCGCGTTGCCATGGGCCGCGCCATGATCCGCGAGCCGAAGGTTTTCCTCTTCGACGAGCCGCTTTCCAACCTCGACGCCAAGCTGCGCATCGCCATGCGTGCGGAAATCCGCCGCCTGCATCGCCGCCTCGGCGCTACCTCGATCTTCGTGACCCATGACCAGAACGAGGCGATGACGCTCGCCGACCGTATCATCGTCATGAACTCCGGTTATGTCGAACAGGTCGGCACGCCGGAAGAAGTCTATCACTATCCGGCAAGCCGTTTCGTTGCCGGCTTCGTCGGGACGCCGGCAATGAACCTGCTGGAAGGCCGCGTCAACGAAAACGGTGTCTTCATCTATGATGAAGGCCGTATGGTCGCCCTCCCCACGGAACGCGGCAAGCAGCTTGCCGGCCAGCGCGTCGTTCTCGGCGTGCGCGCCGAAGCCGCCCGCCTGGTCTCTGCGGATGCGCCGGGCGCTCTCGTTGCGACCGCCGACTTCATCGAAGAGCTCGGCGCGAGCCGCGTCGTGCATGCTGATTTCGATGGCCTGCCTTTCGCCGTCGCCATGACCGGTTCGGTCTCGCTGAAGACGGGCGACCGCATCGGCATCGCGATCGACCAGGATTCGATCCATCTCTATTCGGCCGACACCGGCGCAGTCCTCGTTGCCCCGGCTCGCACTGGCGCTGCCACCGTCGACGCCTGAGCCTGACAGGGATGACGAGCTTTTCTGATCTCGCCACCGGCGATCGCAATCTCGTTGCGGTCGCCGTGGAGGTCCTTGCCGTTCCCTCGGCCGCCTTTTTCGATGAAGCGCGATCCGCGGACATGACGCAGGCTGAACATGACAGGCTCGCAGCAATCCTGCCGGCGCTTGCGACCATCGAAGTAACGAAGATCTCCGGCGGCAGCGATATTGGCAACAGCTTCGTCGTCGCGGCGTGGAATGCCGAGCGGCTGAAGTATCATGCCCCTCCGTCGAACTCGTGCGCGAGAGTGGTGCCGATGTCCTGCTTCTGACCGAGGCCGATCTCGGTACGGCGCGCGCTGGCAACCGTCATACGGTTGCCGATCTCGCTCGCGATCTCGGCATGTCCTATGTCTTCGGCGTGGAGTTTGTCGAACTCGGACTTGGAAATTCTCGCGAGCGCGAACGGCATAAGGGACAAACGAATTCCGTCGGCTTCCATGGCAATGCGCTGCTTTCCCGCCTGCCATTGCAGGATGCGGCACTGATCCGCCTCGATGACGGCGGCACATGGTGGACGGATGCGAAAGACGGCCAGGGCCGCATCGGCGGACGTATGGCGATTGCCGCGAAGGTCGAAACCGCATTCGGGCCGATCCTTGCCGTCAGCGTCCATCTGGAAAGCAAGACCGATGTCGAGGATCGCGCCAGGCAGACGAAGCGGCTGATTGAGGCCGTCGAAAAGCTCGCCGGCGACCTGCCCGTCGTGATCGGCGGCGATTTCAATACCGATATGCTCCCCAGTGGCTCACGCGAGCCGCGAGCACATGAGCCTCTTTTCGGCCTGCTTGCTGAAGCCGGCTACCATTGGGAAACGGGCAATGATTTCGCGCATACGCGACGCGCCGGCCCGGAGCCGCCTTTCACCCGGCTCGACTGGCTGTTCACGCGCGGCCTTGTGGTGAGCGATGCCGTGACCGTTCCGGCTGTCGATGCCGATGGCGTGGCGATCTCGGACCACGAACTGATCAAGGCGCGGTTTTCCGCGCCCTGATCAGACGCTTGCGAAGCGTCTCGAGCCGATCCAGCGCTTCGTACCTTCGCGCCCGCGGCCCTTTGGTCCACTTCTACGTCCTCGCCGCCACGAGCCCTTTGAGCCTCAGGACTTCGCTGATGAGACGACAACTGCAAAGCAGCCGCCCGGCCAACAAGGTCGGTGTCGAGGCTATCCATCTTCCTAGACCATTGGGTAAAGATGTCGTGAAAGTGAGAAAGCGAACGCCTATATAGGTGTCGAATCTTTTTGAAAGGAACCCCATTATGACTATCAATGGAAGCCTGCTCGTTGCGGGATCGGAAAAGCGCGGCACCCACGGCGAGCTTTACGGCGTCGAGGCAGCCACCGGAACGGCTTTGCCCGTTTCTTTCGGTGGCGCCTCCGCAGAAGACGTCGAAGAGGCGACCAAGCTTGCATGGGAGGCCTTCGCCTCCTACCGGGAAACCGACCTGGAAACGCGGGCAGCCTTTCTTGAGACGATTGCCAGCGAAATCGAAGCGATCGGCGATGAGCTCGTCGTCCGCGCAATGGCAGAAACCGGACTTCCGCGCGGACGGATCGAGGGCGAGCGCGGCCGCACGATCGGACAGCTTCGGCTGTTTGCCAAGGAGGTTCGTGAAGGCCGGTTCCAGGAGCTTCGTTTCGATGGCGCGGATCCTTCCCGCAAGCCTGTGCCGAAGCCCGATCTGCGCCTGCGCAACATTGCCCTCGGCCCCGTTGCGGTTTTCGGTGCATCGAACTTCCCGCTCGCCTTCTCGGTGGCCGGCGGCGACACGGCATCTGCGCTGGCTGCCGGATGCCCTGTTGTCGTCAAGGCGCACTCTGCGCATCCGGGCACGTCGGAACTGGTCGGCCGGGCCGTACAGCGCGCCGTCGCCAAGGCCGGCCTGCATGTCGGCACCTTCGCACTTCTCTTCGACACCGGCTTCGAGGTCGGACAGAAGCTCGTCGCCGATGCAAGAATTCGGGCAGTCGGCTTCACCGGTTCGCGCCGCGGCGGCACGGCGCTGATGAAGATCGCTTCCGAGCGCAAGCAGCCGATCCCGGTCTATGCCGAAATGAGCAGCATCAACCCCGTCATCTTCTTCCCCAACGCCCTGAAAAGCCGCGCCGCAGAGATTGCAACGGCTTTTGTAGGCTCGCTGGTCCTGGGTGCCGGACAATTCTGCACCAATCCCGGCCTCATTCTCGCCGTCGACAGCGAAGGTCTGGATGCTTTCATTACCAAGACGCGGGAGCTTCTGCCTGATGTCGACGCCCAGACGATGCTCACGGGTTCTATCGCCAAGGCATTCTGCGATGGCGTCGCCCGGCTGGAAAAGCATCCCGAAGTCCGCCTCGTCGCAAATGGCAAGCCGGGCAGTGAATTCGAAGGCACTGCTGCTCTCTTCGAGACGACGGCTGCGGCATTCCTCGCGCATCACGAGCTTCAGGACGAGGTCTTCGGCGCGGCCGGCCTTATCGTGCGCTGCCGCGATCTCACAGAACTCGAACGCGTCCTCGACGGCCTCGAAGGCCAGCTGACCGTCGCCCTCCACATCGCCAGCGAAGACGAGCCGGAAGCAAAGCGCCTCGTTCCCAAGCTGGAAATGCTTGCTGGACGACTGCTGGTGAATGGCTTCGGAACCGGTGTCGAGGTATCGCCCGCCATGGTGCATGGCGGCCCCTACCCGGCAACGGCCGACGGCAGATCGACCTCCGTCGGGACGCTTGCCATTTACAGGTTCCTGCGGCCGGTTTCGTATCAGGACTTTACGACGAACCTGCTTCCGGCTCCCCTGCGTTGATGCAAGAGGGGCTTGCCAGGCTGCAGACGACGGTTCTTCAAGGAGACCGTCGAAGAGCTTGGCAAGTCCCCGCGCCGGCTGGAAGGATACATCAGCCATATCGAGGCCGGCATAGCGGCATTATGCGCGGATACTCGTTCGTAAAACCGTCATTTTGCCAGTGACAGCGGCACCATTCTCTGCAAGAAAGAGTGCCGTTGAGAGACAGGGGCGTCCGTTCGCAAGAATGGGCTGAGAAGCACCCTTCGAACCTGAACCGGATAATGCCGGCGGAGGGAGTCGCTCGGGCCGCAGTCTGCTTCATTGCATGATCGTTCCCGCGCCTGCCCCGCCTGAAAGGGGTACTATGGAGAACAAGACACCCGGAGCACTGTTGACGGCCATGCGCGCCAAGCCGCCGCTCGTGCAGTGCATCACCAACTATGTCGCCATGAACATCGCCGCCAATGTGGTGCTTGCGGCCGGGGCGTCGCCTGCCATGGTTCATGCAGCCGAGGAGGCCGGAGAATTTGCTGCGATCGCTGGCGCTGTGACCGTCAATATCGGCACGCTCTCCACCCAATGGATCGACGGCATGCAGGCAGCGGCAACGGCTGCGAACGCAGGCGGAAAGCCGTGGGTTCTCGATCCGGTCGCCCATTACGCGACTTCCTTCCGCCGCAAGGCGGTTGCCGATCTGCTGGCGCTTCGCCCGACGATCATCCGCGGCAATGCCTCGGAAATCATCGCACTTGCCGGCGGCGAAAGCCGTGGCCAGGGCGTCGACAGCCGTGACCCCGTGGAGCAGGCCGAGGCTTCTGCCCGGTTGCTCGCTGAACGGCATGGCGCAGTCGTCGCTGTGACCGGGGTCGTTGATTTCGTGACTGACGGCGCACAAGCGCTGCGCATCGAAGGCGGTTCGCCGCTGATGCCGCAGGTCACCGCACTCGGCTGCTCGCTGACCTGCCTCACCGGCGCCTTTGCCGCAACCATTGTCGATGATCCCTTTGCAGGCACAGTTGCGGCACTCGCCACCTTCGCGGTTGCCGGCGAAGAGGCGGCGAAAGATTCGGCCGGCCCGGGCTCCTTCTCCTGGCGCTTCCTCGATGCGCTCGCCGCGCTTGATGGCTCGACACTGGATGCAAGAGTCAGGATCAATGCCGCATGAAACGCTTTGACCTTTCCCTCTATCTGGTCCTGGATCCTGATCTTTGCGCCGGTATCGGCATGGTCGAGACCGCGCGGCTCGCCGTCGCGGGTGGCGCGACCTTGGTGCAGCTTCGCGACAAGCATGGCGGAAGGGCAAGAATGGTGGAAACCGGTCTTGCCCTGAAAGAGGTCCTGAAGGGCACAGGCGCGCTGCTGATCGTCAATGACGATGTGGAGGCGGCCGTTGCAATCGGCGCCGACGGGCTGCATATTGGCCAGGACGATACGGGGCCAGCCGCGGCACGTTCGATGATCGGCCCGGACATGATCCTTGGCCTGTCGGTGGAGACCGAAGCTCTGGCAACAGCAATCGACCCTGGTATCGTCGATTATGCCGGTATCGGACCGGTCTTTGCCACCCCGACCAAGACGGACCACAAGCAGCCGATCGGTTTTGACGGGCTGGCGAGACTGGCGAAGGCGGCACCCCTTCCAACGGTTGCGATCGGCGGCCTGAAGAGCGAGCATGTCGCTTCCGTCTTTGCGGCAGGCGCCGATGGGCTCGCCGTCGTCTCGGCGATCTGCGGCACGCCTGATCCGAAGGCCGCGACGCTTCGCATTGCCGATCAAATCCGAAAGGTGAGCCGATGATCCGCAACGTTTTGTCCATCGCCGGTTCGGACCCATCGGGCGGCGCCGGCATTCAGGCCGATCTCAAGGCTTTCTCGGCCCGTGGCGTTTATGGCATGGCGGCGCTGACGGCACTGACGGCGCAGAACACGCAGGGTGTGACCGGCGTGCATCTCGTGCCGCCGCACTTCGTTGCCCAGCAGATCAAGGCCGTCTTTGCCGATGTCCGCGTCGATGCCATCAAGATCGGCATGATCGCCAATGCCGGCATTGCCGAAGCGGTCGCCGAGGCGCTGACGCCCCATCGCGGCATCCCCATCGTCGTCGACCCTGTCATGATCGCCAAGGGGGGAGCGGCCCTCCTCGACCCGCAGGCCGTCGATGCGCTCACACGGCATCTGCTGCCGCTCGCTACGCTCCTCACCCCTAATCTGCCGGAAGCTGCCGCACTGCTGCACGAAGAGGTTGCCGAAAACCGTAAGCAGATGGCCTCGCAGGCCGAGCGCCTCCGGGCACTTGGTCCCGCTGCCGTGCTGATCAAGGGCGGCCATCTCGAGAGCGACGAGAGCCCGGACATATTATCGACCGCCTCCGGTCTTCACTGGTTCGAAGCCAAGCGTGTGCCGACGAAGAATACGCATGGCACGGGCTGCACCCTCTCCAGCGCCCTTGCTGCAGAGCTTGCCAAGGGCGTTTCGCCGCAGATGGCGGTCGCAACCGCCAAGGCCTATCTTGCGCAAGCGGTCGCTGCTGCGGGCGAATTGACAGTCGGTTCCGGCCATGGGCCAGTCCATCATTTCCATGCCCTGTGGAAAGACGCCGGGCTCTGAGCCGGATCAGATTTCAAAGATTGTCAGACGGCCCGGTCGAACCGGGTCTTCTGACTGTGGGATATGGTGAAGAAACCTTCGCCGCTCCGCAGTGCCACGGCAAGACGTGGTCGAATATGAGGCGGACCATTTCATGCGTATGGTCTGAGAGAGGTTTGTTGGCATCGGCTGCCGGCCTATGCTAGTGGACGGTCCCTTTCAGCGAGACGAAACCGCCATGCTCCCCTGGATCCAGCTCGATTCCGCAACCATTCCCGGCGAAGGCGGTGAGTTGCGGCTGAAGCAGCGCGGCAGCGAATTCTCGATCATGCTCGGTGCTAACGAGCTGATGAACAGCCGCCTCAGCGGTTCCGAAGAAGCGCTCGCCACACTCTCTCACGAGCGCATCAAGTCGCATCCAAAGCCGAAAATCCTGATCGGCGGGCTTGGTATGGGTTTTACGCTGCGGGCTGCGCTCGCGGTCCTGCCAGAAGATGCAAGCGTCGTCGTTGCCGAACTGGTGCCTGCGGTCATCACCTGGGCGCGCGGCCCGATGGCCGAAGTCTTCAAGGGCTGCCTCGACGATCCGCGTGTCTCCATCCACCAGGGCGATGTCGGCGAGGCGATCCGTGCTGGCAAGGCCGCCTATGACGCCATCCTGCTCGATGTCGATAACGGTCCCGATGGCCTGACTCGCAAATCCAACGACCGGCTCTATGATTTTGGCGGGCTGAAATCCGCCCGCGAGGCGTTGCGTCCTAGCGGCGTGCTGGCCGTCTGGTCTTCCGGACCCGATCCGTCCTTCACCCGACGGCTGAAGGACAGCGGCTTTTCCGTCGATGCGGTCAATTCTCGCGCGAACGGCAAGCGTGGCGGCGCGCGGCACGTCATCTGGCTCGCGGTCAAAGCTGGTCGCTGATCTCATCTCGAAGGACTGTCGGAAAAATTAAATATTTATCCGAGGAGCGACGAAAGCGGGCCTGAGAGAGCTTGAGATTGGTGCGACAATAATCGTATCCCATAAGCATGGATCGCGAAGACGAGGAGGTCTCGCGGCCGTTCATCGGCTGAGCCCCATGCGGAGGCATGACAGGCCGGCCCTCGATTGGATACGGGTATGCGCCTTTCAGATTGCCATAATTTCCATGACTTCCGTCGTCTCGCCAAGCGGCGTCTTCCCGGCCCGATCTTCAACTATATCGACGGCGCGGCGGATGATGAGGTTACCTACAGGCGCAACACGTCGGCCTTCGAGAGCTGCGATCTTCTTCCAAGCGTTCTGCGAGGCGTGAGCGAAGTGGACATGTCGGTCACCGTCATGGGTCAGAAACTCGCCATGCCGGTCTATTGCTCGCCGACCGCATTGCAGCGGCTCTTCCACCATGAGGGCGAAAGGGCGGTCGCCCATGCCGCCGGTAAATTCGGCACGATGTTCGGCGTCTCCTCACTCGGCACGATCAGCCTTGAGGAGGCCCGCAAGATCAGCGACGGGCCGCAAGTCTACCAGTTCTACTTCCACAGGGATCGCGGCCTCAATCGCGAAATGATGGCGAGGGCCAAGCAGGCGGGCGTCCAGGTGATGATGCTGACAGTCGACAGCATCACCGGCGGCAACCGCGAGCGCGACAAGCGCACCGGCTTTGCCATTCCCTTCAAGCTCAATCTCTCAGGCATGGCGCAGTTTGCGGTCAAGCCCGGCTGGGCCATCAATTATTTCACGCATGAGAAATTCCGCCTGCCTCAGCTCGAAAGCCATGTCGATATGGGCAGCGGCACAATGTCGATCAGCCGTTATTTCACCGAAATGCTCGATCCCGCCATGAACTGGGACGACGTCGCCGACATGGTGAAGATCTGGGGCGGGCAATTCTGCCTGAAGGGCATCATGACGGTCGAGGATGCCAAGCGCGCCATCGATATCGGCTGCACCGGCATCGTGCTGTCCAATCACGGTGGACGTCAGCTCGACGGATCACGCAGCGGCTTCGACCAGCTTGCGGAAATCGTCGATGCTGTAGGCGACCGTATCGATGTGATGGTCGATGGCGGCATTCAGCGCGGCACCCATGTGCTGAAGGCCCTGTCACTCGGCGCCAAGGCCGTCGGCGTCGGCCGCTACTACCTCTTCCCGCTTGCCGCAGCCGGTCAGGCCGGCGTCGAACGGGCGCTCCTGCAGATGAGAACGGAAATCGAGCGCGGCATGAAGCTTATGGGCTGCGCCACCGTCAGCGAACTCTCTGCAGCCAACCTGCGTTTCCGCGCCTCTTGAGACAACGGCTTGGCTGCACCTTCTGTCGGGTACGGCCAAGCTCGACCATCAAGGATCAGGCGCGCGCAATCTCCCGGGGCATGGATGCGCCGGTATCCTGCTGGCGCTGGCGAATGATCGCCGATGCCTCACGCGGATCGGGCGGCAGGACGGCGTTCTTAAGGGCGATCGAATATTCATGCTGGGGATTGTCGAGTACAGCGCGCGCGTCACCGCTTTCCACCACCACGCCCTTGCGCATGATGATGACCCGATCGGCGATGTAATAGGCGGTCGCCAGATCGTGGGTGATGTAGATGATCGACACCTTGAGCGTATCGCGCAACTCGCGGAAGAGATTGACGATCGACATGCGGAGTGACGCATCCACCATCGAGACCGGCTCGTCGGCGACGATCAGCTTCGGCTCCGGAATGAGCGCACGCGCCACCGCGATGCGCTGAAGCTGGCCACCGGACAATTCATGCGAATAACGTCCGCGGACCTCGGCAATGGAGAGCCCGACCCGCTGCAGGACCGCGTCGGCAAGCGCCTCCCTCTCAGCGCGGCTCTTGGCACCCTTGAAGCGATGAGCGGTGGCGAACAGGTATTCGTCGATGCGCGTCAGCGGATTGAAAGCCTCGAACGGGTTCTGGAAAACCGGCTGGACCCTGGTCATGAATGCCTCACGGGCGCTGCGGCTGCGAATATCGCCAATGTTGGCGCCATCGAAGCGGATCGTGCCGCGGTCGGCCTTTTCACTGCCGAGAATCATCTTGGCAAGCGTGGACTTGCCGGAGCCGGATTCGCCGACAATGGTGAAGATCTCGGGCCGGCCGGTCTTAAGAGCGAAACTGACGTCGTTGACCGCCGCCATCTTGGCACGCGAGAAGAAGCCGCCGATCGGAAATAGCTTGGTGACGTTTTCAAGTTCGAGAAGGTGTTCGCCGCTCATTGGATCTTATACTCCCCTGCCCTGAAACAGGCGACACGCCCGCCGGTCGCGCTTGGCTGCATGACCGGCACTTCTTTCGAGCATCTGTCGATCGCGATCGGACAGCGCGGGTGGAAGCGGCAACCAGACGGCGGATTGGAAAGCGCCGGCGGTTTGCCCTGCAGGCTCTTCCTGGTTTTCGTATCGCCGATCCGCGGCAGGCTGCCGATCAGATGAACCGTGTAGGGATGCTGCGGATTGTCGAAGATCGCCTGGGTCGGTCCTTCTTCGGCAAGCCGCCCGGCATACATGATGGCCAGGCGATCGGTGATCGCAGCATGCACGGACATATCGTGGGTCACAAAGATGACCGAGGCTTGCATGCGCGTCTGGACTTCCTTGATCAGCGCAAGAACATCCTGCTGCACCAGCACATCGAGCGCCGTCGTCGGCTCGTCGGCAATGATGAATTCAGGTTCGCAGACGGTCGCCAGTGCAATGGTCAGTCGCTGGCGCATGCCGCCTGAGAGTTGATGCGGAAAGGCTTCGAGCACGTGCGGGTCGAGATGCAGGCGGGCAAGATGCGCCTCGACACGTTGACGAAAGCCGGCTGGATCGAGATCCATATGCCGGGAGGCAAAATCGTTGAAGGCGTGCTTCACACGCCGGACCGGGTTCAGCACGTTCATCGAGCCTTGCATGATATAGGACAGATGGCGCCAGCGCGCAGACCGCATTTTCTGCGGTTCGCCATAGACGTCGATCGGCTTGCCATCGAAATTGAAGTTAACCGTACCGCCCACCACGCGCATCGGCGGACGGATGGCCCCGGCGAGCGTCTTGATCAGTGAGGTCTTTCCGCTCGAGGATTCTCCGGCGATGCCGTAGATCTCGTTCTTGCGCACCGTCAGGCTGATATCGTCGACAGCGCGGATCTCGCGCCGGACGCCGAAATAATCGTTGACGTAGTAGCATTTCAGCCCGTCGATCGTTAGCGCGTCCCGGGAGTTCTCGACGAGGGTCAAAGGCGCTTTCTTCAATAGATTCTGCATCGTCTTAGGCTCCCATTCGGGCGAGCCGCGAGCGCGGATCGATATATTCGTTGACCGACATGGCCAGCATGAAGAGGCCGAGGAAGAGGATCACCACGAAGAACATCGGGAAGGCGACCCACCACCAGATGCCGGCGACCATGGCGGAATGGGCGTTGGCCCAATAGATCATGCCGCCGATCGTCGGCCGGTTGATATCCGAGAAGCCGAGGACAGATAGCGTCACTTCCAGGCCGATCGCCCAGATCAGGTTGTTCATCGTTGTGAAGAAGACGATCGGCATGACATAGGGAAGATGCTCGCGAATAAGGATCTGCGGTGTGCGCATGCCAGAAAAGACCGCGTGGCGCGTGAATTCCCGCTGGCGCAGCGAGAGCGCCACCGAACGGATCAGGCGGCTGTCATGCGTCCAGCCGAGCAGGGCTGCGACGATCGCCAGCATCGACCACGTCATCTGGTCACGCAGCACGAAGACCAGGAGAAGCAGGATCGGAATATTGGGCAGCGCGCCGAGCGTATCGTTGATGCCCATGATGATCTGGTCGGTGCGTCCGCCGATATAGCCGGAGACCAGGCCGACGACCAGCGCGATGAGGCGGCTGATGACGGCAACGATGAGGCCGAAGAGCAGCGTATTACGAAGCGAAGCGGCGATCTGCCAGAACACCTCTTGGCCGCGCGATGTCGTGCCGAACCAGAATTCCGCAGACGGCGGCATGTCGGGAGGCACAATATAGATGGCATTCTCGTCATAGGGAGAGAAGAAGGAGGCCACGATCAGGCCGAGGATGATCAGGATCAGGATCGTCCCGAACAGGAATTCCTTGTTGTAGCGGAGCAGGTCTCTTAGGATCTTGAACATTGCACTTATCCCAGTTTCACGCGCGGATCGATCAGCGGATAGATGATGTCGATCACGAAGACGGCAGAGGCGACGGCAATGATGGCAATGGTCGTCACGCCGAGCACCAGGCTGTAGTCGCCGGAATAGATGCCTGAAATCAGCAACTTGCCGATACCGGGGTAGTTGAAGACGAATTCAACAATGACGGCGCCGCCGAAGACATTGCCGAGGCTGAGTGCCAGGCCCGTGACCTGCGGCAGCATGGCGTTGCGGGCCACATAATGCGAAAAGATGCTGCGTGAGCGCACGCCGCCAAGCTCGGCATAAACAACATGGTCGTCGGTGACGATGTTGGAGACGAGCGAGCGCATGGAGATGAACCAGCCGCCGATACCGACGAGCACCAGGGTCAGCGCCGGCAGGATGCCGTGTTCGATCACCGAGCTGATGAAAGCCCAATTGAAGGCGGGCGCGAGGTTGACCTGGGCGCCGTCACTGATCGGCAGGATCGGCCAGATGAAACCGAAGAGAATGACGAGGCTGAGGCCGATAATGTAGGTCGGGATCGGCTGCAGCGCCATGATGACGATGCCGGCGAGCTTGAGCAGCCGGCTGTTTCGGAAATAGCCGGCAAGCGCGCCGAGCAGGTTGCCGATGATCCAGGCGATGATGGTCGCGAGCGTCAGAAGGCCGACAGTCCAGGGCAAGGCGCGGCCGATGACGGTCATAACAGGCGTCGGGAAGGACGACAGCGACGGACCAAAATCGCCGGTCAACACCCGCCCCCAAAACGTGAAATACTGATCGATAAGCGGGCCGCCCGTTCCATAGAGCTCCCGCAGCGACTGGCGCAGGATTTCGACCGCCTGCGGATCGGTCGAGCCGAAGCTCGTCAGCAGCGACACGGTCTGCTCCACCGGATCGACCGGCGAGAAATGTGCGATCAGGAACGCAAGCGTAATGCCGGTAATGACGACGAAAAGGAACTGCAGGAAACGCTTGCCCGCATAGATCAGAAAGCCATTCATGGCATCCACCCTCCAATAGCAGAAAGGGGCGGCCGGCTGCCCGGCCACTCCCCATGTCGGCGCGATCAGTTCTTGGGAGCGTCCGGGTTGGCCTTCAGGCCGACGACCATGTAACGAATGTTCGACCAGTTCGGCCCCGAAGCCGAATAGGGGTTCTCAGAGCTCGGATAGTTGGTCCAGTAGGTCGTATCGAACGGCGCGAACTTGTTATAGGCCATCAGCGGGATCATCGGCATCTCCTCGACGGCGAGCTTCAGGAAATCCTGACCGACCTTGGTGACATCAGGAGAATCGAAGGCGATGGACCGGTTCTTCGCGATCAATTGATCGAGGCGCGGATCCTGCCAGCGCTGAAGGTTGCGCGGCGGCTGGATCTGGCCGAGCGGCTTGATGAACTCCGAATGGTAGCTGTCCAGGAAGAAGGACAGATCCGGATGACCACCCCAGGTCTCGATGCTCCAATAGATCGCCGCTTCGAAATCACCTGTGCTGAGGCGCTGGCCGTTGGTCGGGCCGGCAACATCCACCTTCGTGGCAATGCCGTTCTGGCTCCACTGCTGGGCGATGACCGTGCCGGCACGCGCCAGCGTCGGAATGGCGTCGCCTTCCACCTGCAGGCGGATCACAAACGGCGTGCCGTCAGGCTTCAGCCATTGATTGCCGCTCTTCTTGAAGCCGGCCTTCTGCAGCAGTTCGCTTGCGGCTTGAACGTCCTGCTTCCACCAGCCGAAGCCGAAGGTGCGCTGAAGCTGTTTCGGATCGGTCGGGATCTGGTCACCCCACTGGCCGCGGACCATAGTGGCAATCTGGGCGGAGATGTTGGGGTCATAGGGCTTGATCTTGCGGCTGCCGGTATCGAGCTCGAAATTGGTGAGCCAGTCCTGCATTGGCGCATAATAATCGTCCGGCGCCGAGCCGGTCGGCGGCGTGGCAAGGGCTGCAAGATTGGCAGCGCCACGGTAGGAACCCAACGCCACTGCGCGGATATCGATCATCAGCGCCAGCGCCCACCGGACATCCTTGTTGTCGAAGGGCGCTTTCTTGGTGTTGAGCAGCACCGACGGCAGGGTCGGATCGGGATGGGCGAAGGGGAAGCCCTTCAGCCAGGCGGCGGCGCTCTTGCTGTCGCGCATCATCGCAAACATGCCCTCGGGCGCCATGTCATTGATCACATCGAGATTGTGATTGCGCTGCTCGATGACGCGAGCCTCGGGATTTCCGGCGGCACGATAGACGACATATTTCACCTGCGGCGGCTCTTTGGCGGCCATGCCGATCGAGGTGCGCTGCCAGTCGTCGCGCAGTTTCCAGATCGTCCAGTTGCCGCCCTTGTCGTAGCTCTGCAGCACATAGGCGCCGAGCGAGACCGGCGGGTTATTCTTGAATGACAGCGGATCGCCAGCCTTTTGAAAGACATGTTTCGGCATGATCCAGGCGGCGTTCCAGCGCACGGTAAACAGCGTATGGAAGCGCGAATTGGGTTTCTTCAGATGGAAGACGACCGTCTGCGGATCGGGGTTTTCCATGCTCGCGACATTGACGGTGAAAGGTGCACTCCAGGACATGCCTGGATGGTCGATCTGGGTCTGGACCGTATAGGCCACGTCGTCGCTGGTGAATTCGACACCATCGCTCCAGTAGATGCCCTTGCGCAATTTCACCGTCATCTGAGTGAAATCGGCATTATAGGCTGGAGGCTCGGTGGCCAGAGCATTCTGCCAGGCATCAGGGCCGCCTTCAGGATTGATGAACCACAGCGTGTCGGTCGTCAGCTGCTGCAGGCCGTTGACATTGGCAGCACCGCCGCCACCCGGCGCCCACACGTTGAACCAGTCTGCATTCTGTTGCGGCGTGCCCTGAATGATCAGCGTTTCGTTGCGCGGAATACCGGCAATGAAATCCTGCGCATAGGCAGGGAGGGCGGCGAGAGACAATAGGGCAATCACTGCAAATCTAGGGAACTTCATCGGACGCTCCTCCTCCTCGGCCCGCATGGGCGGGCGCTTCCCGTAATCCGTTATCGATCGCGTTCCGGCGACAGCGTCTGCATAGGGATCGAGAGATCCACATGACTCCTCCAGACGCTCAGCTTCGCCGCAGCATTTATCGACAATTTTTCACAAAACGGCAACAGGTAATTTTTAGAATGCCAAAAACTCTTGGATTTTCCGGTATTTTTTCACAGCCATACAACCACGACTTTTTATATTATTGACAAAATGGTCATTTTGCATAGTTTTTGCGACGAGCGCGGCACCCTCCCAAGACAGCCGCACCTCATCACCATATTGGTCGGTTGGCCTCGGGAGGAGGCTGAGGCATGACCGTTCAAGAGGAAAAGACGATGACGAGCTCCTATGACGTGACCATCAACGTTCACGCCGGCAAGCCGACAGGGCCTTATAAGCCGCTATGGAACTGGTTCGGTTATGACGAGCCGAACTACACCTATTCCCCGCATGGCAAGAAGCTCCTGAAGGAGCTGACGGAGCTCAGCCCCGCTGCGCCGCGCATCCGCACCCATAATCTATTGACGAGCGGCGACGGCAAGCCGGCGCTGAAATGGGGCTCGACCAATGCTTATACAGAGGATGCCAACGGCAATCCCGTCTATGACTGGACAATCATCGACCAGATCTTCGATTCCTATGTCGAAGCCGGCCACATCCCGCTGATCCAGATCGGCTTCACGCCGGAAGCGCTTTCCGATTTCGACGGCCCTTACAAGCATCATTGGGAGCCGGCCGACCGTTACGCAACGATCACCACGGGCTGGACCGCCCCGCCGAAAGACTTGAAGAAGTGGGGCGACCTGATCGAGGCCTGGGCGAGGCATCTGGCCGATCGCTACGGCGAGAGCGTCGTCTCCTCCTGGCCCTGGGAGGTCTGGAACGAACCGGATGGCCATTACTGGACCGGCACGATCCCGGAATTCTGTGCCATGTATGATGCGAGCGCCCGCGCTGTAAAGCGCGCCCTGCCCAAGGCGCGCGTCGGCGGACCACACACCTGCGGCGCCTTCGCCAACGAGAAGGCACAGACTTTCCTGCGCGCCTTCCTGCGGCACGTCGTCGAAAACAAGCCGCCGCTCGATTTCATCGCCTTCCATGCCAAGGGAAATCCGGTCATCTTCGATGGCCATGTGCGCATGGGCCTGCACAAGCAGTTGCGAGACATCGAGACCAATCTCGCCATCATCAACGAGTTCCCGGAATTGCGGCATCTGCCCGTCGTCATCGGCGAATCGGACCCTGAAGGGTGCGCCGCCTGCTCGGCTCGCGTTCATCCGCAAAACGGCTATCGCAACGGCCCGCTCTACAGCGTCTATGTCGTCGAGAGCATGATCCGCACCTATGAACTGTCGCGTCGCGCCAATATCGAGATCGAGGGTGCCGTTACCTGGGCCTTCCTCTTCGAGGACCAGCCCTATTTCGACGGCTTCCGGGATCTGGCAACGAACGGCGTCGACAAGGCAGTGCTGAACGGCTTCCGCATGCTCGGCAAACTCGGCGGCGAATGGCTCGAATCAGAAAGCGACTATCGCCGCGATATCGAGGACATCATGAGCCACGGCGTTCGCAACAAGCCCGACGTCAATGTCGTGGCGACCCGCGACGACAAAGGTATCTCGGTTCTCGTCTGGCACTATCATGACGACGACGAGACAGGCCCCGCTGCCAATGTCAGCCTCTCCATCGACGGCTGGGACAACCGACTGGCCTCGCTCAAGCACTTCCGGATGGACGAGCAACATTCCAACTCCTTCCGCGTCTGGAAGGAAATGGGCAAGCCGCAGGATCCGCAAGGCGCCGATTACGCCAAACTCGAAGCCTCCGGAAAGCTCGTACAGATCGACGAAAAGGCCTCGATTTCCGTCAAGGACGGCAAGATCGATCTGCATTTCTCCCTGCCGCGTCAAGGCGTGTCTCTCCTGCGCCTGGACTGGTGAGACGGCAGGCCAGAGGGAGCGCAATCCTCCAAATTGCGCTCCCTGCCCTTTCGAAAAACAGCCTTAGTGTTCGCTCACATACGCGAGATAGCGCTTCTTGCTCGGCTGCAGGTGATCGACGCAGAGCTGGGCCAGAACCCAGTTATCCCTGCCCTTCAGCATCTCGATCATCAGCCGGTGATGCTCGTGCGAGATCTGCAGAGATTCCTTGCTCGACATCGAGTTGGCGCGCACCGGCAGGCTGAGGCGCATATAGAGTTCAATCGACTGAACGAGATGGGAATTGCCGCAGGCGCTAAAGAGTGTGAGGTGGAACTTGTCGTTCGTCTCATGCACACCGCGAAGATAGCCGGCTTCGACGTGCCGACCATGCTCCTCATGCAGGGCCGTCAATTCCGCGATCAGCTCGTCGGGCGCCGGCAGCGGAATCCAGAGTGCGGCCTGCCTTTGGAGCAGTTCGCGCACGTCATAGATCTCCTGCACCTGACGCGGCGTCAGCGAGCGCACAGTTGCGCCCTTGTTGCGCTCGCGCACGACGATGCCCATCGTCTCCAGCTGGACGATCGCTTGACGAGCGAAATGCCGCGTGACGTGGAAGCGCGCGAGCAGCGTGTCCTCAGTCAGACGCGTGCCGGGCGCCAGCCGCCCGAAGATGATGTCTTCTTCGAGCGCGCGCGCAATGCTCAGATCGTCGTGTTCGATCTCGTCTTCACTGACATCATTGAGCGTCTGCATGAATAGGTCCTCCGGCGGTGGGCCATCTTATCGCGGTTTGTATTCAGGGTCGAACCGGCTCAGCCTATAGATCTCTTCGATCAGCGCCAGCGTCTTCAGATTATCGTCAGGCACCGTCTCCATCGCCGCCCGGCCGTCCAGCCCGTCGAGAAAGTGCGCGATCGTTGCATCATAAGCACCCTGATAGACGGTATCCGCATCAAACTCTTCCACGCGCGAGACATTACCCTTTGCCGAAAGACGGTTTCCATCCAGTTCCAGCGTGGCCTGCGTACCGAAGATCCGCAAATGATCACGTGGCGCCGGCGGCGCGCCATGCACTGCGAGATTGGCGTTTACAGTGACGATCACTCCGTCGTCCAGACGGCGCAGAACGACAGCAGCGACATCCTCGGCAATAATATCGTCATTGCTGCGCTCGAGCCGTGCGGCAACCACCTCCATTTCGCCGAGCAGGTAGCGAAGGGTATCCAGATGATGGATCATCACCTCCATGACCAGTAGACGCTGCTGCCTGCGGAAAAACGGCTGGCGGATGAGCGCCGGCCTGTTCCCCTGGGTATCGGCAATCATGCCGCTTGAGAAAAATTCGAACTGAACCTGCCTGATCTCGCCGGCAAACCCCTCCTGCAGCCATGCCTTCAGCCGACGGTAATAGGCGCGAAACCGCCAGTTCTCATGCACCATCAGCCGGATCGATGAGGGCAGACCGGCAACAAGGGCGACCGCCTGATCGTAATCGGGTGCGAAGGGCTTCTGGCAGAGAATATCGATGCCCTTCACTGCCGCCAGCCGCACAAGCTCCACATGGGCCTCACGCGGGGCGCATATATCGACAGCATCCAGCGTTTCCTCGGCCAGCATATCCCGCGCGCTCTCATAATTGCGAGGGATACCGAAAGTCCTGCTTCTGGCTGTCCGGGCTTCCGCTGAAGGGTCGGCGATCGCGACGACCTCAGCACGGGCCGACTGCTTCCTCCAAGCCGGCAGGTGATACTCGCTGACCCAACCGGCGCCGATGACCCCTATCCGCCTTCGCTCGTTCTCCGCCATGCTTCGCTCCACCTCATTTTATCGATAATTTAGACGTTACCTCTCCGAAAGCCAATGCGAAAGGCGGAATAAAAATTGAAATTATCGCGAATTATCTTGAGCTTCCTCCATAGAATTTTGCGGCGGCGGCGATGGGCAAGCCTGTAGCTGCATCTTCTTTATTGACAATCCTGCATATCCAACTAGGCTTGGCGTCGATTTAGAGGACGAGGGAGGAACAATGTCGAGCGGTCTTCGTCGCAAGCTGACGAGTTACGGCGATCAGGGTTTCTCCCTTTTCCTGCGAAAGGCCTTCATCAAGGCGATGGGCTATTCGGACGATGCTCTGAATCGTCCGATCGTGGGGATTGCCAATACCTACAGCGACTTCAATCCCTGCCACGGCAATGTGCCGCAGCTCATCGAGGCGGCCAAGCGCGGCGTCATGCTGGCGGGCGCCATGCCGATGGTTTTTCCAACCATTTCGATCCACGAAAGCTTCGCCTCGCCGACCTCGATGTATCTGCGCAATCTGATGGCGATGGAAACCGAGGAGATGATCCGCGCCCAGCCGATGGATGCGGTGATTCTCATCGGCGGTTGCGACAAGACCTTGCCGGCGCAGATCATGGCCGCAGCGAGCAGCGAGATCCCGGCGATCTTCCTGCCGACTGGGCCGATGGCCGTCGGCCACCACAGGGGCGAGCGGCTCGGCGCCTGTACCGATTGCCGCCGCTTCTGGGGACGCTTCCGCGCCGGCGAAATCGATGAAGCAGAAATCACCGACGTCAACAACAAGCTCGCCAGTTCGGTCGGCACCTGCACAGTCATGGGAACGGCAAGCACCATGGCCAACCTGACCGAGGTGATGGGTCTTTGCGTGCCGCGGGCGGGATCGGCACCGGCAGCCGAATCCGAGCGTGTGCGGCTCGCCGAAGAGACCGGCCGCATCGCCGCCGGACTTGCAGCCAACCCGGATGCACCGACCGTACGCGATATCCTGACCCCCGCAACGATCAGCAACGGCCTCGTCGCACTGCAGGCCATGGGCGGCTCGACCAATGCCGTCGTCCACCTTGCCGCCATCACCGGGCGGCTTGGCCTGCGCCTCGACATGGCCGAGATCGACAGGCTCGGCAAGATCATCCCGCTGCTTGTCGATCTCCAGCCCTCCGGCCAGCATTATATGGAGCAGTTTCATGAAGCTGGTGGCGTGCCGGCGCTGCTGAAGGCGGTGCGTCACGAAATCGACGGCAGTCAGCGCACCGTCTATGGTAAGACGATCGGCGAGGTGATTGACGCCGCTCCCGACGAGCCCGGCCAGACCATCATCCGCACCATGGAAAAACCGCTGAAGCCGATCGGCACGATTGCCGTGCTCTACGGCAATCTCGCACCTCGCGGCGCCATCATCAAGCAGTCTGCCGCATCAAAGGATCTGCTGCAGCATGAAGGACGCGCGATCGTTTTCGATTCCGTCGAGGACATGACCTTGCGGATCGATCGCGACGACCTCGATGTTACCGCCAAGGATATTCTCGTTTTGCGCAACGCTGGCCCGAAGGGGGCGCCAGGCATGCCGGAAGCCGGCTATCTGCCGATCCCACGCAAGCTTGCCCGGCAGGGCATCAAGGACATGGTGCGCATTTCCGATGCCCGCATGAGCGGCACCGCCTTCGGCACCATCGTTCTGCATATTGCCCCGGAAGCGGCAGCCGGCGGACCGCTGGCGATCGTCCGGACAGGAGACCGTATCCGCCTCGACGTCAAAGAGCGACGCATAGACCTTGCCATAGACCAGAGTGAATTTGATCGGCGCATGGCGGAGCTTGAAACGATATCGGCGCCCGGGCCGGCGCGCGGTTATGCAAAGCTCTATCACACGCACGTGCTGCAGGCCGACGAAGGCGTCGACTTCGATTTCCTCCAGCACGAGGAATTTGAAACGAAATGAGCATGGTGGATAGCAAAGCCCCGCTCTGCCTGCCGCGATTGCCATTGACGCGCCTTCCGGCTTACCCGCTGCCACAAGGCACGATCGACACGCATTTCCATGTCTTCCGGTCCGGGGCATCGCTGAATACGCCTCGCAGCTACACGCCCGATATTGCAACGATAGCCGACTGGATCGCCTTTGCCGACCGGCTCGGCATCGGCAGGGGCATTCTCGTGCAGCCGAGCGTCTATGGCCTCGACAACCAGGTTCTGATCGAGGCGTTGACTGCCTTTCCGGACCGCCTGCGTGGCATCGTCGTCATCGATCCCGAGACAGGTCCCGAGGAGATTGCTCGCCTCGACCGGCTCGGCGTGCGCGGCGTGCGCATCAATACCCGCAACAAGGGCGGCCTGCCGCTTGCGGCGGCCGAGAAACTTGCGGCAGCAATAGGCGATTTCGGCTGGTCGCTGCAGCTTCAGATCAGCCCGGAACAGATCGATAGTCTTGCTGGGCGATTGCTGCATCTCGGGGTTCGCTTCGTCATTGATCATCTGGGCTTCATACCGCTCGCCGAAGGGGCCTGGCGCGAGCATGTTCCCGCACTCCAGCGGCTGGCCGATAGTCCCGGCGGCTACATCAAGCTCACTGCTCCCTACCGGCTGACGAGCGAGTGCGGCTATGTGGGTTTTGCCGAGGTGGTGCAGGCGCTTGCGGCGAGCCATCCGCAAAAGCTGCTCTGGGGCAGCGACTGGCCGCACACCGAACTCTGGAGCGATATGCCCGACGATGCCGAACTGATCGACAGGATGCAGGACGCCGTTGGCGCCCCTATCCTTGCCCGCAAAATCTTCATCGAGAATGCCGAAACGCTGTTCTTCAGCCGCTGAGCGCGTCGTTCGCTTTGCTGAAGCCGTTGTTGGAAAGCGACGCAATGGCGGTGGTCGATGGCACGCTGAGGGTTCGCGGACTTGACGGCTTGCGGATGATCGATTGCTCGATCACTTCCTTCATTGCCTCGGGCAATACCAACGCGCCGCCGTAGCGATCCAAGACGGCCGAGATGATCGAAAGCGATCACCGGCAACAGCCCTCGACCATTGAACGCCGCTGATTTTGACGCTATATATCGTCAGAATAACTGGCACGGAGATGGATCATGGGCCTCGCACAATATGCAGATGACGGTCTGTTTGCCCCGCGCAAGATCGCCGATGCCTTTCGCACAACCAGCGAGGAGATCGCCCGCACGGCCGGTCTCGGCAAGGATGCGATCCAGCGCAAGGATCGCCTCCGCTCCGACAAGACGCAACGGCGCCTGCGCGAAATGATCGAGGTCGTCAACAAGGTCGAACAGCGCTTCGGTTCGGCGCTGATGGCCTATGCCTGGTATCGTTCCGAGCCCCTGTCCGGCTTTTCGGGCCAGACGGCCATGCAGCTGGTCCGCGACGGACGGGCCGACGAGGTTATGGATTATATCGATGCGGTCGACGCCGGCATTCACGCCTAGTCGCGACGATGCGCTATGAAGGAAAGCTCTATCGAGCGCTGAACCCAGTCTATGCGCGCGAGCCGCTTTCCGGCCGCGGTGCCGAGTTCTATGGCGGCCGGTTCAATCCCAAGGGAATGCCGGCTCTCTACACGTCCCTGTCTGTGCTGACTGCACTTCGGGAAGCCAATCAGGTCGGCAGCCTGCAGCCAACGACGCTCGTCTGCTACGAAGCTGAAATCGAGCGCGTCTTCGACACGAGAGATGAGGCCGCCCTTGAGGCGGAAGGCATGGATGCGGCAGCGATTGCCGCGCCAAGCTGGCGCGACGAGATGAAGGTAAGCGGAAAAGCCAGGACGCAGAATTTCGCCCGCCGGCTCGTGTCTGACGGCTATCACGGTCTCCTGGTCAGAAGTTTTGCTCCAGCAGCGCGAAACGACGATCTCAATCTCGTGCTTTGGCGGTGGAGCGATGCGGCCCCTTGCCGCTTGACCCTGATCGACGACGAAGGCCGATTGTCGTAATCATCAAGCGCGATCAGCGCCGGCATAACGGCCGGCGCTGATCGTATTGATGCACCTCAGGCCGCGCGGACCTTGCTCGGCCGCGCCCATTCCGGCAGCCAGTCGCCATGGGCGGCAAGCAGCTCATCCACCAGCGTCCAGATCTGGTCGAGGTCGAGCTCAGCAGCCGTATGCGGATCCATCATCGCGGCATGATAGATATGCTCGGGGTTTTCCGTCATCAGCGCCTGAACCGTCAGTTCCTGGACATTGATGTTGGTGCGGATCAGCGCAGTCAGCTGCGGCGGCAAGTCGCCGATATAGGTCGGCTGGATGCCGGAGGCATCGACCAGGCAGGGCACTTCGGCAGCGCAATTGGCCGGCAGCGAGGTGATGCAGCCATTGTTGCGGACATTGCCGTAGATAACCGAGGGTTCGCCGGTCCAGACCGAATTGATGATCGAGGAGGCATATTCCTTCGATTCATTGACCTCGATCTTGTCGGCCGAGCGATAGGTTTCAGCCAGGCCCTTCCAGCGAGCGATCTGCTCGATGCAGCGCTTCGGATATTCATCGAGCGGAATGCCGAATTTCTCGATGAGGTCCTCGCGACCTTCCTTGATGAAGTAAGGTGTGTATTCGGCGAAATGCTCCGAGCTTTCGGTGACGAAATAGCCGAGACGCGTCAGCATCTCGTAACGCACCTTGTTGGGGCAGCGCGGGTTCCAGCCGGGCTTCGGCGCACGTCCCTCGCGATAGGCGCGTACGAGATCCGGATAGAGGTTCTTGTAGGAACCGTCCGGTTGACGATGCTCGAGCTTCAGGTAGAAGGCCATGTGGTTGATGCCGGCCGAGCGGTAGCGGATTTCGTCATAGGGGATGTCGAGATCATGGGCGAGCTCCATTGCCGTGCCCTGCACGGAATGGCAAAGGCCAACCTGCTTGATGTCAGGATATTTCTCGGCGATCGCCCAGGTGTTGATCGCCATCGGGTTTACATATTGCAGCATGATGGCGTTGGGGCAGACCGCACGAATATCTTCGCAGATCTTCCAGAGATGCGGCACGGTCCGCAGGCCACGCATGATGCCGCCGACGCCGAGCGTGTCGGCAATCGTCTGGCGCAAGCCGTATTTCTTCGGCACCTCGAAGTCCGTCACCGTGCAGGGTTCGTAACCGCCAATCTGGAAGGCGACGACCACGAAATCGGCGCCCGACAGAGCCTTGCGCTGATCGCCGTAGGTCTCGGCCTTCGCCTTCACACCAAGTGTCGAAATCAGCTTGTTGACGACGATGGCGCTTTCTTCCAACCGCTGCGGGTTGATGTCCATGAGCGCGATCGTAGCCCCCGACAGCGCCGGACGCTGCAGGATGTCGCCGACGATGTTCTTCATGAAAACGGTGGAGCCAGCTCCGATGAACGCTATTCTGGGATTTGCCATATGAACCTCCGGCATTCTGAAATCAGGCTACCTCGAAAGCGGCTTTGACGAGCCGTTCGGTGTAGGGTGTCTTGGGATTGGAAAGGACTTCGTTGACGGGTCCCTCTTCCATGATCTTGCCGTGCTGCATGACGATGACACGGTGGCAGAGGGCACGCACGACCTTCAGGTCATGCGAAATGAAAAGGTAGCTCAGACCCCGCTCGTCCTGCAGCTTGCGCAGGAGTTCTATGATCTGCGCCTGGACGGAGAGATCGAGCGCCGAGGTCGGCTCGTCGAGCAGGATGAATTCCGGCTCCAGTGCGATCGCCCGCGCAATGGCGATGCGCTGGCGCTGCCCACCCGAGAATTCATGCGGGAAACGCGAGAGGATGTTGCCCGGCATGCCAGCGGAGACCAGAGCTTCGCGAACCCTGTCCAGACGTTCGCCCTTGGTGGCGCCGAGCTTGTTGACGACCAGCCCTTCCTCGATGATCTGGCCGATGGTCATGCGCGGATTGAGCGACGAGAACGGGTCCTGGAAGACGACCTGCATGCGCGAGCGCAAGGGACGCATTTCCGCCCGTGACTTGCCGTGGATTGGCTGGCGGTCGAAATAGATCTCGCCATTGTCCGTGTCATTGAGCCTGAGAATAGCCTGACCGAAGGTCGTCTTGCCCGAACCGGATTCACCGACGAGGCCCAGCGTCTCGTGCCGCCGCAGCGTCAGATTGAGGCTGTCGACGGCGACCAGTTCGCGTAGTTCCGGCCGGAAGAAACCGCCATGGCGCAGCATGAAGGAGACGCGCACGCCGCGGGCGTCGAGAATGATATCCGATCCCTCCGGCAGCGGGTTGGCCTGGCCACGCGGCTCGGATGCCAGAAGATGCTTGGTGTAAGGGTGCTGCGGATTGGCGAAGAGCTGCTCGGTTATATTGTGCTCGCGCATCTCGCCGTGCTGCATCACATAGACATAGTCGGAGAATTTGCGCACGACGGTCAGGTCATGGGTGATCAGGATCACTGCCATCCGCAATTCCGTCTGCAGATTGCGGATTAGATTGAGGATCTGCGCCTGGACGGTCACGTCGAGCGCCGTCGTCGGCTCGTCGGCGATCAGCACATCGGGATCATTGGCAAGCGCCATGGCGATCATCACGCGCTGGCGCTGACCGCCCGAGAGCTGATGCGGATATTGCCGCAGGCGCGCTTCGGGATCGGGGATCTGCACCTGCTTCAAAAGCTCCAGCGCCTTAGCGTCGGCCTGTCTGCGGCTCATCTTGCGGTGGACGCGGATCGCTTCGACGATCTGGCTGCCGATCGTATAGATCGGGTTCAGCGAACTCATTGGCTCCTGGAAGATCATCGAAATCCGGTCGCCACGCAGCCTGCGGCGGGCCTTCTCCGAAAATTTCAGAATATTGGCGCCGTCATACTCGACGCTCGAGCGCGGCGAGATGACCGCGCGCTTGGAGAGAAGCCCCATGACGGTGCGTGCCGTCACCGACTTGCCGGAGCCGGACTCGCCGACGATAGCAATCGTTTCGCCGCGGTATAGCTGGAAGGAAATGTCCTTCACAGCTTCGACGGTGCCATGCTCGACCTTGAAATTCACGCCGATATTGCGCGCGTCGATGATCGGGCTCTCCTTGCGGCCGTCATGATCGTGACGGACGGGCGGGGCGAAGGAACTAACGAGAGCAAGAGCCATCTTCATCACCTCAGTAGGGATCGACCGCATCGCGCAGACCGTCGCCCAGCGCATTGAAGGCAAAGACGGTGATCAGCACGAAAGCGACAGGAGCGAGAATCCAGGGATAGGTTCCGATGACCGAATAATTGGCCGTATCCTGCAGCATCAAACCCCAGGAAATCAGCGGCGGCTTTACGGCAAAGCCGAGGAAGCCGAGGAAGGATTCGAGCAGCACGACGCTTGGAATATGGATGGTGACGGCGACGATCACGTGGCTCATCACATTCGGGAAAATATGCTGGAAGATGATGCGCCGGTCGGTGGCGCCGACCGCCATCGCCGCGCGCACATATTCGATACGCGCCAGCGCCAGCGTCTTGCCGCGCACCTCACGCGACATCTGCGCCCAGCCGAGCGCCGACATGACGAAGATCACGAAGGCGAGAAAGACGTTGGTGGGTGCCGTGATCGGGATCAACGATGTCAACGCCAGATAAAGCGGCAGCTGCGGGAAGGCCAGCACCAGCTCGACGAAACGCTGCACCCAGACATCGAAGGCGCCGCCGTAATAGCCCGAAACCATGCCGACCGTCGTGCCGACGACAGTGACGATGAAGACCACCGTCAGTGCGATCATCAGCGAGATACGCGAGCCGATGATGGCGCGAGACAGCACGTCTCGGCCGAACTTGTCGGTGCCGAGGAAATGCACCGGCTGGCCATCGACCGTGCCGAAGAAATGGCGATTGGCCGGGATGAGGCCGAGCAGATTGTAGTCCGATCCCTTGACGAAGAAGCCGAGCAGACGCGGATTGTCATAATCCAGGCCGACGACCGGCTGGAAGGTAACCGGATCGAGCTCTTCGGAATCCGCCAGCGCATAGACGCGCGGCCGGACGAGACTGCCCTCCTTATCATGGATGCTGACGAGTTGCGGCGGCGCAAAGCCGACATCGGTCGCCTTCGGGTCCATCGGCGCGAAGAAATCGGCAAAGACAGCCATGATGATCAAGAGGCCGACGAGGATCAGGCCGATCATGCCGGTCCAGGAGCGCCGCAGTCGGCGCCAGACCAGAGCCATATAGCTCTCATTGCCATGGTGAGTATTCTTGACCGCCTCTTCATGCGGTGGCGGCGGGGAAGAGTCGAAGGCAAACATATCAGGCTCCTCCATATTGACGAACCCGCGGATCGAGCATGGCAAGCAGCATGTCGGCGATGATATTGCCGACGATCAGCGTGGCCGACAGCACCAGCATGAAAGTCGCGGTGACGTAGACGTCACCGATCGCCATCGAGCCGACGATGGCCGGTCCAACTGTCGGCAGGGCGAAGATGATCGCGGTTTCGATCTCGCCGGTCAGCATGTAGGGAAGCACGACGCCCTGATACATGACGAGCGGATGCAACGCGTTTGGAACGGCGTGGCGTAGGACGACCGCGCCGCCCGAAAGCCCCTTGGCGCGCGCCGTCTCGACATATTGGGCATTCAGCGTGTCAAGGAGATTGCCGCGCATGACGCGCATGTTGTAGGCGAGCCCGCCGAAGGTGGCGATCGCGACGACCGGCCAGACGTGGCTCACGAGATCCATGAATTTCGCCCAGGACCACGGCGCTCCGCCATATTGCGGTGAGAAGAAGCTGCCGATTTCCGTCACGTTGAACTGGAAGACGAGAAGGTAGACGATGATCAGCGCCATCAGAAAGCGCGGCACCGTCATGCCGAGGAAAGAGATGCCGGAGAGCAGGCTGTCGATCCAGCTGTATTGGCGGGTCGCTGCCCAGATGCCGAAGGTGATGCCGAGGATGGATGCAAAGATGTGGCAGACCAGCGCCAGGGCCAGCGTGCGCGGCAGGCGCTCGCCGACCACGTCGGCAACCGGCTTGTTGTAGAACATGCTGTAGCCGAAATCGCCTTTGGTCACGATTCCCGTGATCCAGTTGACGTACTGGACGACCAGCGGCTGATCGAGGCCATGTTCGGTGCGATAGGCCTGAGCCTGGGCATCGGCTTGCGCGAAGGAAGCTCCGCCCTGATTGATCAACTGCGAACGGATGTAATCGGCATAATCTCCGGGGGGTGCCTGGATAATCGCGAAGGTCACCACGCTCAGGATGAAGAGGACGGGGATCGCCGAGGCGATGCGCATGAGCAGGAATCGTAACATCAGACGGTTCGCTTCTCCTTGCCGCCAGTCGCTCGTCTCAGCGCGGCCGGCCTGTTGATTCTGACCGGCCGCGCGCAGCACGCGCGACCGGAAGCTCTTGTCGTTCGGGAGGGAGCTCTTAGTTTATCGGACCCTTGTCCCCGGGCTTGCCCGGAAGCTGTTGAGGGAAGAGTTCGTACTTGCCTTGCTTGTCAGCGGCCACCCACAGGCGCTCGCGGATGACGGAATCCTCGGCCCAGTTGAACATCATGATCGGCGTACCCTCGGGAATGTTCGAGAAACGCTTGTTGATGATCAGCGCGCCCGGATATTCGGTCAGGCCGACGGTATCGACATGTTCTGTCGCCGTCTTCTGGTACTGCTTCATGAGTGCCACGCGTTCGTCATTGTCCTGGCTTGTGCGGAACTTGTTGACGATGTCGGCAAGCTCCTTTTCGTAAGGCAGGAGGTCGAGCTGATTATCCTTGCCGGCGCGGTGGTGCCAGCTGGTGCGCGGGCCGACAGCGGCAAGCTGTTCGGTATTCTGCACCACGGAGGCGAGCTCGGTTGTGTTGCGCTGGATCAGCCAGTCGAACTGGCCGGCATAATGCGCGTTATCCCGCTTGGGACCATCAAGAGCATTGATGATGATCTTGATGCCGAGCTTCTCCATCTGCCCGACGACACCTTCGGCAAGGCTCTTGTCGGTGGTGTAGTCATTGTTGACGAGAAGCACGATCTCGACGTCCTTGCCGCCAGCTGTTCCGGCCGGGAAGTTCACGAAACCATCGCCGTCGGTATCCTTCAGGCCGACCTTGGCGAGCAGCGCCTTGGCACCCTTTAGATCGAAGGGATAGTAGACGGTCGAGTTGCGATCATAGAAGCTCGTGCCGGAGGAGAGGCCGCCTGCATAGATTGCCGTGAACGGTCCCTTGACGAGGGAGTCGCCGATCGCCTTGCGGTCGACCGCCATGGTCACGGCTTTGCGGAAGTCCTCATTGCGGTTGAGTTCGCGGATCGCCTGGCTGCGGGCATCAGGGTCACCCCAGCCATTGGCCGAAAGGTTCATGCGAAGATTATAGCCGATGAGGCGCGGGCCGAAGGCGAGACGCGCTGGAGCGGTCTTTTCGGCGGCACGCTTCAACGAGGCCACGAAGTTTTCCGGCTGTTCGAGGTTCGAGAAGTCGGCAGAACCGGCAACGGCCTGCACGTCACGGTCAGCCCAGGTTGAGAGCTTGTAGTGCAGCTCGTTGAGATAAGGCAGCTGATTGCCCTTCTCGTCGACCTTCCAGTAGTAGGGGTTGCGGCGCATGACGATGATATCGTCCGGCCGGTATTCGACCGGTACCCAGGCCCCCATGACCGGCATGTTCATGAATTCCGGCGGGAAGGCGTTCTTGAACTGATCGTAGGTGTTCTTCGAATATTTCGGATGCTGGGGTTTAAGAATATGCGACGGACCCGGGCAGAAGTTCGGGTAAGCCATCGTATAGAGGTACTGCTTCGGGAAGGCCTCCTTGAAGGTCCATTCGACCGTGTAGTCATCGATCTTCGTGAGTGTCGTTCCCTCGCCGAAGGCTTCCGGCGATGCGCCGCCACCGAGCGGCGAAACGTTCGGGTCGATGACTTCGTCTTCCCAATAGAACATGAGGTCATCGGCATTGAAAGGCGCGCCGTCGGACCATTTAGCACCCTCGATCAGGTGCATGGTCAGCTTGTGACCGTCCTGCGACCACTCCCAGCCCTTGGCGAGGTTCGGCAACGGCTCAGTATCCTTGGCTTCCACCTGGAAGAGCGGTGCCGTGCGTGTCAGGCATTCGGAAAGGCCGATATCGATGCCGCCCCAGCCCTGTGTCTGGCCAGCGCCATAATTCCAGCCTTCCGGCCGGCCGCCAATGACATGGCGCATCACGTCGCCATAGACGCCGGGACCGTCAGGCATGTTCTCGGTCTTGAAGACCATTGGTTCCTTGGGCAGGCGATCCTTGATCGCCGGCAGCTTGCCGGTGTCGACGAAATTCTTCGTCACCCAGTCCGGCTCGTGATATTCGGGCAGCGTCTTGAACTCCAGGATGGAGTCGCGCGACACATATTTGATCTTGCCTTCCGCCGGAAACGCCGGCGGAGCTGGCGGTACCGTCGGCTCGGACGCGTAGGCATTCAGGGCCGCGACTGAAACGCCAAGCGCCAGTCCTGCCAGGATGCCGATCTTACGGAAATTCGTCATCGTCTCTCCCTCTTGTTCCGGAGCGCTTGTACGCGTCTCCGTTTCTCCTCAAACGACGATGAAGGAAACTTGTGCGCGGGCGACCTTCCTCCCGAAGAGCCGCCGCAGCCTCCCTCACCTTGACTTTAGACGGCTTGCTTCAACGCTGCCTTTTCAACGCGAAGCTCCTCGATTGAGCGGACATTGCGGCGTGCGGCCCCTTCCCACTCTCTCGTCTTAACCTTGGAATTGGCAAGACGCTCCTTGGCGGCTGGCACAGCATGTGCATATTGCGGCAGCCAGCGGGCCTGGGCAACGACCATCTCGTCTACCATCTGCCAGACCTCTTCCGGCGTCGAGACGGCACCGACCAACGGATCGTGCAGCACGGCGAGCTTCAGGAGATCGATATCGCCGGAAATCGCTGCATGCACCGACATACGCTGGACATTGATCGACGAGATGCAGGTCGCAGCACAGGCTTCCGGAATGGTGATGCCGGAGACCATGTTGATGCCGAAGCGATCGACGAAGCCGGGCGACTCGATGATCGCATCGGATGGCAGGTTGGTGATGACGCCGGTGTTCTTGACGTTGAAATGACCGCGATAGACGCGACCGGTTTCCAGCGCCTCGAGAATGTGGCTCGCGTGCTCGTTGGAGCGCTTGGCCGGATCGATCGGCTTTTCGGCCGAAGCGAGGAATTGCGGGAATTCCGTCTCGAACCAGTTGCGGGTCTCGGTCGAGTGGCGCAGATAGCCGCCGGTCTCGCCGTGGATCCAGTCGGACATATCGATCCACTTGGTAATTTCGTCCGGCCGCTTGCGATACCAGGGAAGATATTCGGAGAGATGCCCGTTGCTTTCGGTCGAATAGACGCCGAAGCGCTTCAGCACGTCGATGCGCAGCTTTTCCTGCTGCGAATAGACGGGATGCGCCTCGAAAGCGGCGACCAGTTCGTCCTTGCCGATTTTGCGACCGTTGAGACGCAGATCGACGAACCAGGTCTGATGGTTGATGCCCGAGCAGATATAGTCGAGTTCGCTCTGCGACTTTGCTCCGAGCACTTCGGCAATCTGTTCGGCACCATGCTGGACGCCGTGGCAGAGGCCAACCGTATCGACCTTACCATATTCGATGGCCGCCCAGGTATTCATCGCCATCGGGTTGGCGTAGTTCAGGAACTTCGCGCCCGGTGCTGCGACCTCGCGGATGTCCTTGCAGAAATCGAGGATGACGGGAATATTGCGCTGGCCATAGAGAATGCCGCCGGCGCAGATCGTATCGCCAACGCACTGGTCGATGCCGTATTTCAGGGGAATGCGGATATCGTCGGCATAGGCTTCGAGCCCCCCGACGCGAACGCAGCTGATGACATAACGCGCACCTTCCAGCGCCTTGCGGCGATCCGTTGTCGCCGTCACCTTCGTCGGCAACTTGTTCGATTCGACGATCTTGTCGAGAATTGCCTTGATCATCTGAAGGTTATGTTCGCTGAGGTCCGTCAGCGCGAATTCAATGTCCTTGAATTCCGGCACGCAGAGAATGTCCGTGAACAGCTTCTTGGTGAAG
>Ga0102588_1000215_pt1 | contig 77878 bp, 65 predicted proteins | sample AraplaMF_Col_mMS_FD_76854 | JGI IMG/M metagenome (GOLD analysis project Ga0102588, IMG submission 76854) | Arabidopsis root microbial communities from the University of North Carolina, USA - plate scrape MF_Col_mMS (SPADES assembly) (version 2) | ecosystem: Host-associated > Plants > Roots >...
GCCCGAACAGAACTATCCCGGGAGGGTGGGCTCCAGCCTGCGGGCTAAGGGTCCTCGCGACAAGCACCCATGGCCAGCAGGCTGGCTCCCACCGGTCAGGGTCCGGACCATGGCCTCAAGGGAGAAAGGCATGTCGGTAAAACGTATCGCGCTCTTCGTGCTGTGCAGTGTCTTCGCCACCGGCGCGCTCGCCGGTGAAGCGCCACCTTCCAACCCGAAAGACGTGATACGTCAGACCGTGCGCTACTGCGCCACCGGCCTCGAGCGACTCCTGCCGGGCGAATATTATTTCTGCGCCGCGATCCGCGACTTCGGCAAGGGCCACAACGCGCTGGCCGCCGAACGTCTGCGCGACGCCGCCTACTGGGCGAGCAAACCGGCGCAGTACGTGCTGGGCCTCATGTATTACAACGGCGACGAGGGCAGGGTGAACCGCCCGCTCGGCGTCGCGTGGCTGGCGATCGCCGCGGAGCGCCACGATCCGAAATACGAAGCCGCGTTCGCCCGTGCGTATCTGGAAAGCACGCCGGAAGAGCGCGCACAGGCCAACGCCTACTGGCGCGATCTGCGCCAGGATTTCGCCGATGCGAAAGCCGGCAGGCGCGCCCATCGTCGTTATCTGGCGGAGATCCGCATGATCGAAGCCGCATCGTTCTTCGGCGGGTCGGTCTTCATCGCCGGCCTCACGCCGCCCAGCGCCGACGCGACCGGGAACTTCGGCGCCGACGGCGACCGCGCCAGCGCCGGTGGTGTATCGGCCTTCAATGTCATGCGCACCATCAAGAAAGACGCCGACGAATACTTCCGCGGCCTCAACGGCACGGTCACCGTCGGCGAGGTGCAGCCCACCAACCTTGTGCCCATCGGGCAGGTCGCCACGCACGTGGCAGCGCCGCAGTAAGCACACACGAAAAAGCTCCCCCGTCCAGGCGGCCGGGGGAGTGAAGGGAGGCTCCCGGGGAGGAGCGTCTCAGGGGGAAAGGGTTACCGGATCAGACCGGTTGCCAGTTCGGGTCGGGCTCCACCGCCCCGGCGACTGGCGCACTTCCGTGCGCACCAGCCGCGCCAGGACCTTCCATGGCCGGTTCCACGAAGTCGTCGAAGAGATCCATGAGCGTGCCCTCTCGTCAGTGCATGCCGAACAACAGGCCGAGCGCCAGGGCGCCGAGCGCGAGTGCCACGCGCAGGGGCTCGAAGTCGCGGTCGAGTTCGGTGTTGTCGGCGTCGGGTTTGGTTTTCATGGGTTCTCCTCCGGCGCCGGTCGGCGCGCCGTCATGGACAGTTGAACGCCGTTGACGGCGGGCGGAGCGTCCCCTGTCGGGCAATCCGCAGATGGTTTATGGCAAAGCGAGGGCAAAGTTTTCGTGATGCGGCGGGCGCGGCCCGGCGCCGGCGCACCGGGAGGCGAAACGCGGGCAAAGCAGGCACGGCCCTTGCAGACGGAGCGGCCACATAGCAACCTGCGCGCAGTCGATCCACATCACGGAATGCCCATGGCCCGCAGCATCGCCATCGTCGAAGACGAACCCCTGATCCGCGCCAACTACGTCGAGGCGCTCAACCGCTTCGGCTACGAGGCCCGCGGCTACGGATCGCGCGGGGAAGCGTCCACCGCCTTCGCCATGCGCCTGCCCGAACTGGTGATCATCGACATCGGTCTCGGCGACGAGCCCGAAGGCGGTTTCGACCTCTGCCGCGAACTGCGCGCGAAGTCGGCCACGCTGCCGATCATCTTCCTCACGGCGCGCGATTCCGATTTCGATGTCATCTCCGGCCTGCGTCTCGGCGCCGACGACTACCTGTCGAAGGACACCAGCCTGCACCAGCTGGCCGCGCGCATCGCGGCGCTGTTCCGCCGCATCGAATCGCTGAAGACGCCCACGGCCAGCGAAACGGTGATCGAGCACGGCCCGCTGAAGCTCGAATCCGAGCGCATGCGCGTGCTGTGGAACGGCATCGAGATTCCGCTCACCGTCACCGAATTCTGGATGGTGCACACGCTGGTGCGCTTCCCCGGCCACGTGAAGAACCGCGACCAGCTGATGCGCGAAGCCGAACTCGTGGTGGACGACGCCACGATCACCTCGCACATCAAGCGCATCCGCAAGAAGTTCGTGGCGCTGGCGCCCGACTTCGACGCGATCGAAACGGTCCACGGCGTCGGCTACCGCTGGACGCCGTGAGTGCCCGATTCGCCGATACGATCGGCTCCCACCCTGTCGGTAGCAACCTCGCGGTGACCCTGCTACCGAAGGTGTGGGAGCCGATCGCATCGGCGATGCTCTTGCCATGACCCTCCGCCGGAAACTCCTCCTCGTCGCCCTCTGCACCCTGGCCCTTCCCGTGGCCGGGTGGCTCTACGTGCGCCAGATGGAAACACTGCTGCGCGAAGGCCAGGCACAGGCGCTGATCGCTTCCGCACGCGGCATGGCCCGAAGCCTCGTCGTGGTCGACGCGCCGATTCCGCCCGCCGGCCCCGCCTGGTACGTGCAGCGCACCACGGTACCGATCTCCGTCGACGGCTACGGCGACGATCTCGCCTCGCTCAGCCCGTGGGCGCAGACCTTCGGCCGCAACGCCAAAGTGATTCTCGCCGAAGACGATCACTGGCTCTATTTTTACATCGACGTGCGCGCACCGCAGCGTCGTCGCGCCGACGCCACCGACCGCCTCGCGCTCAACGCCGATCACCTCATCGTCTCCATCGCCAGCGGCGACGACGCGCAGCGTTACCTCCTCGCCAGCGCGGCGCCCGGTGCAACGACGGCCATCGCCCTCGACGCCGAAGCCGGCGTGCTGCCCGACCGCCTCAACGCGCAATGGCAGGAAGACGGCAGTGGCTTCCGCGTGGAATTCCGGCTGCCGCGCGGCCTGCGGCTCGACCGCTTCGGCCTGGGCGTGCACGTGATCGCCGACGGCGACCACGAACCGCTCACCGCCGAAAGCCGTCCGCTGCTCGACTTCTCGCCGTCGCTGTCGCAGGAGCTCGGCCGCCTCGCACCCGACGGCGTGCGCGTGCGCGTGCTGTCCGATGGCGCGTGGCTGATGGCGCAGAGCGGCAAGCTCGATCTGCCCGATCTGCCGTACAGCGAACGTCCCGGCTGGTTCGCGTCGCTCGTTTACCGCTCGCTGCTCGCCACGCGCCTCGACCCCGACAGCGCCTGGGCCGAAGACGCGCCGCGTATCGAACTGCCGGAAGTACGTGAAGCGCTGCAAGGCCGACCCGCCACGGCATGGCGCGCCGGCGAAGCGCGCGGCAGCGTGGTGCTCGCCGCCGCCACACCCATCGAAATGCGCGGCAAGGTGCACGGCGTGGTGCTGCTCGAACAGCCGAGCCGCGCGGTGCCGCTGCTCGCCAACCGCGCGCTGTTCGGCCTGCTGCTCACCAGTTTCGCGGTGCTGCTCGTCGCCGGCGGCGTGCTGCTGCTGTTCGCCACGCGCCTCACCATCCGCCTGCGCCGGCTGCGCAACGCCGCCGAGCGCGCGCAGGACAACGATGGCCGCCTCGACGGCCCGTTCCCGCTCACCGACGCCACGGACGAGCTCGGCGATCTCGCACGCAGCTTCGCGCGGTTGTTCGAAGTGGTGGGTGGTTACACGGATTACCTGCGCACGCTGGCTTCCAAGCTCTCGCACGAACTCAACACGCCGCTGGCCATCGTGAAGTCGTCGCTCGACAACCTCGATCACGCCGGCCTGCCGGCGGAGGCCGAGCCGTACCTCGCACGCGCCCGCGATGGCGTGGCCCGGCTAGGCGCGCTGGTGCGCGCGATGAGCGAAGCCACGCGCATGGAGCGCGCCATCGCGGCCGCGGAGGCCGAAGACGTGAACCTCGCCGACATCGTGCGCGGCTGTGCCGAGGGCTATCGGCACCTCACGGGCGATCGCGTGCTGGAGGCGGAGCTGCCGGCCACGCCGGTGTTCATGCACGTGTCGCCCGAACTCATCGCGCAGGCGCTCGACAAGCTCTTCGATAACGCGCTGTCGTTCACGCCCCCGGGCGGCTGGATGCGCATCGCGCTGCGGCCCACGCAGGAAGGCGCGGACATCGAACTCGCCAACGAAGGCCCCGCGCTGCCCGCCGCCATGCAGGGCCGTCTGTTCGATTCGCTGGTGAGCCTGCGCGACAAGGCCACCCCCGGCGACGCGCCCCACCTGGGCCTGGGCCTCTACGTGGTGCGCCTCGTCGCCGAGCGCCATCAGGGCTTGGCCAGCGCCCGCAACATCGAAGGCGGCGTGGCATTCACCCTCCACCTCAAAGGCATGCCCCGCCAGCGCCTGGCCTGAGGCACCCTGGGTTCGCCGATACGATCGAAGGTCACCCCGAACCCGACGTCCCCCATGATCACCCGCGACCAATTCGACGCCTACGCCGCGCAGGGCCACACCCGCATTCCGCTGGTGCGCGAGGTGTTCTCCGACCTCGACACCCCGCTGTCGGTGTACCTCAAGCTCGCCGACGGCCCGTATACCTTCCTGTTCGAATCGGTGGAAGGCGGCGCGACCTGGGGACGCCACTCGATGATCGGCCTGCCGGCCCGCCGCGTATACCGTCTGCGCGGCCACGAGCTCGAAGTGGAAGAAAGCGGCGAAGTGATCGAGCGCCGCCACCTCGACGATCCGCTCGCGGAGATCGAAGCCCTGCGCAAGCAGTACGACGTGCCCAAACTCCCGGGCATGCCGGACTTCACCGGCGGCCTCGTCGGCTACTTCGGCTTCGAAACCATCGGCTACATCGAAGAGCGCCTCGCCCAGTGGGACAAGCGCGACGAACTCGGCACGCCCGACGTGCTGCTGATGCTCGCCGATGAAATCGCGGTGTTCGACAACCTCAAGGGCCGCCTGTTCCTCATCGTCCACGCCGACCCGTCGCGCCCGCAGGCCTACGCCGAAGCCTCGCGCCGCCTCGACGCGCTGACCTTCCGCCTGCGCCAGTCGGGTGTCTCGTACCCGCAGATGCTGCAGCCCGCCGCGATCGACGAGTCCGACTTCAAATCGTCGTTCACCCGCGAAGAATACGAAGAGGTGGTGCGCAAGGCGCAGGAATACATCCGCGCCGGCGACATCTTCCAGGTGGTGCCTTCGCAGCGCCTGAGCGTCGGCTTCAACGCGCGCCCCGTCGATGTCTACCGCGCACTGCGCGCGATGAACCCGTCGCCGTACATGTACTTCATCGACATCGGCGAAACGCAGATCGTGGGCTCGTCGCCCGAGATCCTCGTGCGCCTTAAGAACGGCCGCGTGGTACTTCGCCCCATCGCCGGCACGCGCCGCCGCGGCAAGGACGACGCCGAAGACATCGCGCTCGAAACCGAACTGCTCGCCGATCCGAAGGAGCGCGCCGAGCACCTCATGCTGATCGACCTCGGCCGCAACGACGTCGGCCGCGTGAGCAAGACGGGCTCGGTGGAACTCGCCGAGTCGTTCGTCGTGGAGCACTACTCGCACGTCATGCACATCGTGTCGCAGGTGGAAGGCGACATCCGCGACGATCTCAGCTACATGGACGTCATCAAGGCCACGTTCCCCGCCGGCACCGTGAGCGGCGCGCCGAAGATCCGCGCGCTGGAGATCATCCAGGAGCTCGAGCCGTTCAAGCGCAACATCTACGCCGGCGCCATCGGCTGGCTCGGCTGGTGGGGCGACGCGGATACCGCCATCGCCATCCGCACCGCGGTCATCCAGGACGGCCGCCTGCACGTGCAGGCCGGCGGCGGCGTCGTCTACGACTCCGACCCGGCCGCCGAGTGGGAAGAAACCATGAACAAGGGCCGCGCCCTGTTCCGCGCGGTAGCGCAGGCCGCCAAAGGCCTCTGAACCCTACAGAAGGGCCAGCCGCCGCCGAAAACCTCTGGCCAGCTACCAACGGGTGGGAGCCGATCGCATCGGCGAACCCGCGCCAGCGGGCCAGGCACCCGGTGTAGCCGCAACACCCGACGAAGTCAGAACCAGCACGGATCGCCACCATGACCACCCGAACCCTCATCGCCGCCACCTCGCTCGCCGTTCTCGCCGCCACCGCGCAGGCGCGCGAGCCGTGGACCGACAACGTCGCCTCGCGCACGCAGGTGCTGGCGCTGCTGCAGTCGTTCAACGCCGACCTGCTCAGCCACCCCAGCGCCACGCTCACGCTGGAGCGCTGGTGCGGCACGCATCAGCTGGCGGGCGAGGCGAAGATCGTCGCGCATCGCATCAAGGGCCAGGACAAACCGCTGCCCGACGACGCGCGCGAAACGCTCGGCATCGGCAAGGATGAGCCGGTGCGTTATCGCCGCGTGCAGCTTGCCTGCGGCAATCACGTGCTGTCGGAAGCCGACAACTGGTACGTGCCCGCACGGCTCACGCCCGAGATGAACCACATCCTCGACACCACCGATCAGCCCTTCGGCAAGGTGGTGCAGGCGCTGCACTTCCGCCGCCAGACGATCAGCGCCGAACTGCTCTGGTCGCCGCTGCCGTCGGGCTGGGAAATGGATGCACCGCTGCCGCCGGCGCACGACAGCGCGCTGGCCATCCCGCACGACGTGCTCCGCCACCGCGCGGTGCTTTTCACCGAGTCCAACCAGCCCTTCAGCCTCGTGGTCGAAACCTACACCTCGGAAGTGCTGGCCTTCGGGCAGCGCTGAGGGGACGAGTTCGCCGATACGATCGGCTCCCACCCTCCGGTAGAAACCTCGCTACCGAAGGGTGGGAGCCGATCGCATCGGCGAACCCGCGGCAGCGGGCAACCTCGCCCTATCCCCCAACCCGCGTATCCCATCCGGCCGACTTGGCACCCGGCCCGCCGCGCCGGAAGCTGTGCTCCAGCCCCCAGGGAGCGCCCGCCGTGTCGTCCGTGCCGATCTCCGCACGAAAGCCGCCCAACGCCAGCCTTCCCGGCACGCAGGGCTACGCCTCGCTGCTGAGTATCACCAACACGCCGAAGCTCGGCCCGCAGCCCAACTCCCTCGACCACGCCGTCAGTTGCGCCACCCACTGGGTACGCATGTCCGACGGCCGCCGGCCCGACGCCATGTGGCTCGAAGCCGGCGCGATGATGCAGAAGCTCGTACCTCGCTCGGAATGGGTGCGTTACCTTCGCAAGATCCGCCTCGACCGCGGCACGCTCGTCGGCCGGGAATGGTTCGAGGTCACCCGCGTACGCGATCCCGCAGGGCTGCCCGCGGGCGACTACCTCAACGTGATCTTCGTCGCGCACTATGCGCGCGCATTGATCTACGAAACGGTATCCCTCGCCCCCGGCAGCGGCGGCTGGCTACCGGTGGGCTACGTCATCCGCCCGGTACAACGCGAAATCAGCTTCGCGCAATAACACGCCGCCCCTGCGGCATCGTGCATTCGTAGGAGCGCGCCTCGCGCGCGACATCTTTTCGCGATCTGCAACAGATCCCGCGGCTCCTCGCGAAACGCTGTCGCGCGCGAGGCGCGCTCCTACAAGGCGACGCTATAGCGCGTCATCCAGCGCTTTGTAGAACCGGGCCGGCGCCTCGATCATCGGCGAATGCCCTAACCCATCGAGCACCACCAGCTTCGCCCCCGGAATGCGCGACGCCGCCTCCTTCCCCAGCACCGGATAATCCCCCAGCTTCGCCGCAACATCCGCCGGCGCGGCGTCCTTTCCCACCACCGTGCGATCGCGCGATCCGACGATCAACACCGTCGGCACCCGAATATCCGGAAACTCGTAAACCACCGGCTGCGTAAAGATCATGTCGTAGGTCAGCGCGCCAGCCCACGACGACACGTCGCGCCCGTCGCCCTCATACATGCCCGCCTGCATCAGCGCCCAGCGGTCGTACTCCGGCTTCCATGTGCCGTCGTAGTAACTCTTCAGCTGGTACGCCTTGATGCTCGCATACGACGTCTTCAGCTCGTTCGCATACCACGCGTCCACGCTACGCCACGGCACGCCCTTCGCCTTCCAGTCCTCGAGCCCCAGCGGATCGACGAGCACCAGCTTCTCCACGCCCTGCGGATACATCAGCGCATACCGCGCGCCGACCATGCCGCCCATCGAATGCGCGACCACGGTGACCTTGTCGACACCAAGACTCGCGAGCAGATCGTGCGTGTTCGCGGCGAGCTGATGGAAGCTGTACTGATACCCGCGCGGCTTCGACGATTTGCAGAACCCGATCTGGTCGGGGATCACCACGCGATAGCCTTCCGCCCGCAGATGCTCCGCCGTCGCGGCCCAGTACGGCCCGCAGAAATTCTTCCCGTGCAGCAGCACAGCGGTGCGGCCGTTGGCGTGTTCCGGCTTCAGATCCATGTAGGCCATCTCGAGCGACTGGCTCTGGTTCTTCACCGGGAACATCGTCACGGGGTAGGGGTAGTCGAGGCGCTCGAGCCGCGCGCCGAGGGCTTCGACCTTCGGTGTATCGTCGGCGAAGGCGGGAAGCGTGGTGAGCAGCAGCACGGCAGTGATCGTGCGGAACATGAGCGTCTCCGGCAGGACATGACGATGAGGCTACATCACGCGGTGCAATACACCGTGACGCCCGTATCGCCGATACGATCGGCTCCCACCCTTCGGTAGCGAGGCTTCTGCCGGAGGGTGGGAGCCGATCGCATCGGCGAACCCGCGGCAGCGGGCAACATCCGGCAACAACACGCCATTCACCGATAGCCATCCATCCGTGCAATGGCATACTCGCAACACGCACCACCAAGGGACTGCATCATGTCGGATTTCGAAACGCCGTCACACACGTATACGCGCCCGCCGATGACGCGCGGGGTCGATCCCCAGCGGATGAACTGGCTCTGGCAACTGATCCTGCAGGCCACGGACCTCGATCCGGCGGTCGTGCGCACCGCGCTCGCGGCGGCCGGTGTCGGCGGCGCAGACAAGCGCATCGCCAGCTGGCAGGCGCAGGACGGCGACGACAATTACTTTCCGATGACCATCGCGGAACTGGAGCGCAACCTGCGCTCGGTGGTGGCGTGGAAGGCGAAGCAGCAACAGCAGGCGGTGTCGCGCGATAACACGAGCGGCGAGAACGAATAACGCGCTGCGCAGGAATCGCCGATACGATCGGCTCCCACCCCTCCGGTAGCAACGCTGCGATTCGCCAGGTGGGAGCCAGCCTGCTGGCGAACCCGCGCAGCGGGCACGCTTGCGACAACAGTGGTTGCTAGCGGCAAGCACCCTTCGCCAGCAGGCGGGCTCCCACCGGCAGGCACCCTTCGCCAGCGGGCTGGCACCCAATGGGTTACGAATACCGCTCCGAAAGAAACCGGAAGAACGCCCGCAACCCCTGCGCCTCACCACCCCGCGGATGCGCCGGCCGGTCGCCGTCGTTCCACGAGTATGTGTCCAGATGCATCCAGTTCTGCGTATCCGGCACGAAACGCTCGAGATACAACGCCGCGGTAATCGCACCCGCATGACGCGACGGCCCCGCGTTCGCGAAATCGGCAATACCCGACTCCAGCATCCGTCGATACGGCCGCCACAACGGCAGACGCCACATCGGATCGCATACGGCTTCCGCCGCGCCAATGACGCCATCGGCCAGCGAATCGCGATTGGTGAACAGCGCCGGCAACTCGGGCCCCAGCGCCACGCGCGCCGCGCCGGTGAGCGTCGCGAAATCCACGATCAGATCCGGCGCCTGTTCCACCGCATAAGCCAGTGCATCGCACAGCACCAGGCGACCCTCGGCATCGGTGTTGTCCACCTCCACCGTGTGCCCCGCGCGCGTGCGAATGACCTCGCCCGGACGCATCGCGTTACCGGAGATCGCGTTCTCCACCGCGGGCACCAGCAGCGTGAGCCGCACCGGCAGCTTCGCCTTCATCACCAGGCCCGCGAGCGCGATGGCATGCGCCGCGCCGCCCATGTCCTTCTTCATCCAGCGCATGCCATCGGCCGGCTTGATGTCGAGGCCGCCGGTGTCGAAGCACACGCCCTTGCCGACGATCACGAGCTTCGGATTCGAATTCTTACCCCACGTCAGCTCGATCAGGCGCGGCGGACGATGGCTGGCGCGACCCACGGCATGGATGGTGGGGAAGTTGCCGGCGAGCAGTTCGTCGCCCACCCACTCCTGCACCTTCGCCTTGTGTTCGTCGGCGTGCGCGTGGATGGCCTTCGACAGATCTTCCGGGCCCATGTCTTCGGTGGGCGTGTTGACGAGGTCGCGCACCTGCGCGGTCGCTTCGATCAACGGCGCCAGCGAGCGCAACGTGGCGGGCGCCACGGCGAGCTGCGACGACTTGCGCTCGAACGTGCGGTAACGCTCGAAGCGATAGGCACCGAGCGCCCAGCCAAGCGCTGCGAGTTCCGCATCTTCGATGACGCCATCGGCATCGAGCTCATACGTGCCCAGTGGCAGACGGAAGGGCAGGCCACCCAGTGCCGACAGCGGCTGATGGCGATCGACACCGATGAGCACGCGCTCGATCTCGCCCTTCGCGCCCGGCAGCACGGCAAGCGCGCCAGGCATGGGACGGAAGCCCGTGGAGGCGAGCCACTTGCGCTGCACGGTGTCGAGGCGACTCTCCGCCGCGGCCATGCTCGTCGGATCGATGGCTTCGATGGGGATGGCGGTGCGCTTGCCGGATTTGCGTTCGATCAGAGGTGACATCAGGCCTCCCGTGCCTCGCGGTTGCCAGACCGCGTAGATGAAGTGTTACCGTCGGTGAACCACCATTCTACCGGCCAGCGGCAGACGACGCGTCAATCCAATCGGCAAGAGAGGTCATGTCGGGGAATTCCAGATCCGGCGCGGGCCCGTGCGACCAGCGCTCGCCCGTGCGGTTGAGCCATACCGTACGCATGCCGGCCTCGCGCGCCCCGACCACATCGAGCAGGGGATCGTCACCGACGTGAAGGATGTCTTCCGGCGCCATGCCGAGGGCGTCGGCCGCCGCGAGGAAGATCTGGGGGTGTGGCTTGGCCACGCCCACGCCGCTGGCGTTGAGCCGCGTGTGGAAATACTGGTGCAGCCCGATCACTTCGAGATCGGCATTGCCGTTCGAGATGCTGACCAGCGGCACGCGCGAGGCGATGCGCTCCAGCGCGGGCAGGGTGTCGGGGTAGAGCTCGACGTTGTTGCGTGCGGCGAAGTAAATGCGCCACAGCTCGTCGACGGGAGCATCGTGGATACCGCAGGCCGCGAAGGCGTGGCGGATGGTGATGCGACGCTGCTCGCTGAAATCGTGCGAGAGGTGGGTGTTTTCCCGCGCCACCTTCTCGCGGAGTTCGCGCATGGCCTCGATGGGCCATGCGCTCGCGACATTCGGGTGGTGCTGCTTAAGCCAGCGATCGACGCAGTGCTCGGCCTCGATCAGGGCCGGCAGAACCGGCCACAGGGTGTCGTCGAGGTCGAGGGATACGGCGCGGACGGGCACGGCTTAGCGCGCGCCGACCTTCAGCACCTGGCCGAGGCGCACGTTGTTGTCCTTCAGGCCGTTCATGGCGCGCAGCTGGTTCACGTCCACCGCGTTCTTCTTCGCGATGGAGTAGAGCGTGTCGCCCGCGGCCACCTTGTAGGTGCGCGACGCGGCTGCCGGCTTCTTCGGCTCGGCCTTGGCGACCTTGGCCGGCTTCGCGACCGGCGCGGCTTCCGCGACCTTCGGCGTGGCGACCGCGTTGGACTTCTCCGTGGCGTCGACCGGCGTGGCCGGCTTCGCGACCGGCTTGCCCCTCACCGTGACGGCATCTGCCAGCACCTTGGCGAACTTGCCGCCGACCTTCGCGTTGTCCGACGAGGTGAAGGCTTCGGCGCGCACGCCGTTGAAGCCCTGGTGCGCCGACGTGGTGACGCTGGCGACCACCTTGGCGAACTGCGACGGCTCGGCCGTGGTGGCGACCGATGCCTTGGTCTCCTTCGCGGCCTTGGCGCCCTTGCCGGCGACCTGCGCCTTGGCGACGGCGGTTTCCTTCGCGACGGCCGCGGCGGCGAGCGCCGGTGCGGCAGCCGGGGCGGCGGTCGGCGTGGTCATCGGCTGGCCCACGTTGGCACGCGTGCCGACGGTGGCCGCGATGGACGCGCGACGCGCGGCGTCCTTCGAGGCCAGGGCGGCGCCATCGGCGTACGGCACGAGGCTATGCGAACGCAGCAGCGAGCTGCCGGCGCTGGAGGTGACGAACGAGATGAAGTCCTTCACCTCGGCGGCCTTCGGGCCGGTCTCGTTCGTGACCAGGTACAGCTCGGTGTACAGCGGGTAGGCACCGCTGCTCACCGTGGACATCGACGGCGCGACGCCGTCGATCGAGAGGATCTTCACCTTCTTGTTCGACGAGGCACCCGCGAGCGTGCTGGCGCCGAGGCCGCGACGGTCGAGCGTGACGCCTTCTTCGAGCTTCGCCACGTTCACGTAGAGTCGCGGCGCGGCCACCGGCTGGTTGCCGCGACCGAACAGCAGGCGACGCAGGCTGTATTCCACGCCGTCGCCCGGGCTGGCCACCGCGTAGAGGTTGATCGGGGCGTCGTCGCCGCCGAGGTCCTTCCAGTTGGTGATGCGGCCCATGTAAACCTCATGGAGCTGCTTCAGCGTGATGTTGCTCACCGGGTTGGACGGGTAGGTGACCATCACGAGGGCGTCCCACGCCACGGGCGTGAAGGTCAGCGACTGCTCCGCGGCGCCGATGCCCGGGCGGGCCGAGCCGGCGAGGTCCGCCGAGCCCTTGGCGACGGCGTCGATGCCCGAGGCCGTGTTGAACGGCTGCAGTTCGATCTTGCCCTTGCCGGCTTTCTCCCATGCCTTCGCGACATCGGTGACCACGCCGCGCGCGGTGGTGATATCGCCACGCCAGACGAGCTGCGGGCCGGCGGCGAGAACGGTGGCGGAGGCGCTAAGGCCGATCAGCGTGGCGGTGAACAGTCGCGCGAGACGAAGAGACATGGACGGCAAGAACCTCGGTGGAGATAGGACGGGCGAGCAAGGCCGCAATTGTGGGCCATCGTGGGCCCGCGCGCACCATTGACGTCAGTGGAGCATCCTGCCGAGGCGAAACGGAACGTAAGCTGTCGGAGCCGCGAGGCGCGGGATCCCCCGCAGGAGCCCGCCTCGCGCGCGACAGCCCCCACCGTAGGAGCGCGCCTCGCGCGCGACAGCCTTTGAGGCCGAGCCTGCGAGCTGGCGCGCAAGGCCTCACACCGGGGCGAAGAGCTGTCGCGCGCGAGGCGCGCTCCTACAACGGCCACCCGGCGCTACAACACTGCGTAATACACCCCACCATCCCGCACCACCGTCAACAACAACTGCCGCACCCCCAACGAGCCCCGGGTCGGAAAACTCTTCACCCCCGTCACCCGCTGCTGTGCGACAGCCACCACGATATCGCCATCCTCCAGCCCCGCCGAACTCGCCCGCGTGCCGCGCTTCACCCCGCTCAACGCCACGCCATACAACCCCTGCGCCTTCTGCTCCGGTGTCAGATCGCTCAACGTGACCCCCGCCAGACGCGCATCCACCTTCGCACCATCCAACATCGCGATGGCCGCGGCGGCGATCGTCGCCTCCACATCGCGCGGCGCACCATCGCGCTTCACCCCCAGCTTCACCTTCGCCCCCAGCGGCAGCAGGCCTTCCGCATTGCGCACATCCTGCGCACTACGCACCGGCTTGCCATCGACGGCGACCAGCACGTCGCCCGTCTCCAGCCCCGCACCCTCCGCCGGCGAACCCGCATTCACCCGCGTGACCACCGCGCCCACGGTGTCCTTCAATCCCAACGCAGAGGCGATACGCGGCGTGATGTCCTGCACCTCCACACCCAGATTCCCGCGCCGCACCTTCCCGTACGCCAGCAGCTGCTTCATCACCCCCGTGGCCAGATCGGTCGGAATCGCAAACCCGATTCCCACGTTCCCACCCGACGGCGTGAAGATCATCGAGTTGATGCCCACGAGCTCGCCGCGCAGGTTCACCAGCGCGCCACCGGAATTACCCGGATTGATCGACGCATCCGTCTGGATGAAATTCTGAAACCCCTTGCCCAGCCCCGAACGCCCCAGCGCCGACACCATGCCCGACGTGGCCGTCTGCCCCAGCCCGAACGGATCGCCCACCGCCACCACGAAATCGCCCACGCGCAGCTGCGACGAATCCGCGATGGGCAGCGCCTGCAGACGCTCCGCGGGAATCTGCAGCAGTGCCACATCGGTATCCGGATCGCTGCCGATCAGCTTCGCCTTCACATCGCGCCCATCCTGCAGCGTGACCGTGATATCGTCCGCGCCCCCCACGACATGGTGGTTGGTCAGCACGTAGCCCTTGGCCGCGTCGATGACCACGCCCGAACCCAGGCTCTGCTCCACCCGCTCGCGCGGCACGCCCTGGCTTCCGAACAGATCGAAGAACGGATCGCGTGCCCGCACGCGCGTCTTCGTCGAGATGTTGACCACCGCAGGCGTCACCTTCGCCAGCATCGGTGCCAGCGAGGGCAGGGGCTGGCCGTCGACGGCCGCGGGCAGCGACGCGAAGGCGGGTGCTGCGAGGCTCATCGCGAGCGCGACACCGAAGGCCGCGAAAGTGGTTCGCCGGTAAGTGCTGGCGGGCATGGAAAAGCTCCTTGAGTGGTGTGTTCCGGACCTTACAGACCACGCCGCCGCGGCCCAGTTTCAAACCATGAGACTTACGTCTCAGACACTTTACATCGACCCCTTGCGGGCTTAAGGTACACCCCGGCCGCAACCACAACATCTTGTGTTCCTTCGTTCGCTATTTACCAAGTGCTGGTGCTGCGGATACTCAGGTTCATGCTTCAAACCATCGTCGGCAAAGCGCTTTTCCGGCTGGCGAGGGGTGATCAGGGATGGTCGACAGCGCTTCCGGGGGGAGGCCGTCGACGGGTTGCGCCGACGCATACCAATAAAAGGCCTGACAAGGGCCCACATTCGAGGACGACACACCAATGAGCACAGCACGTGCGCAAGCCATCGGGCTTGAGACCGCGGCGATTCCGCTTCAGCCGGCCTCCTATGACATCTGGGACAAGAAGTACCGTCTGAAGGCGAAGTCGGGCGAGCCCGTCGATGCCTCCGTCGACGGCACCTACCAGCGCGTCGCCCAGGCGCTCAGCGCGGTGGAAGCCACCGACGAGCTGCGCACGCACTGGTACGAGCGTTTCCTCTGGGCCCTGCGCCGCGGTGCGATTCCCGCTGGCCGCATCACGTCCAACGCTGGCGCGCTCGCGCACAAGCCGGCCACCTCCACCATCAACTGCACGGTGTCGGGCACCATCCACGACTCGATGGACGACATCCTCGAGAAGGTGCACGAGGCGGGCCTCACGCTGAAGGCCGGTTGCGGCATCGGCTATGAATTCTCCACGCTGCGTCCGCGCGGCGCGTATGTATCCGGTGCCGGCGCCCACACCTCGGGCCCGCTGTCGTTCATGGATATCTACGACAAGATGTGCTTCACCGTCTCGTCGGCCGGCGGCCGTCGCGGCGCGCAGATGGGCACGTTCGACATCAGCCACCCGGACGCGAAAGAGTTCATCCGCGCCAAGCGCGAAGATGGCCGCCTGCGTCAGTTCAACCTGTCGCTGCTGATCACCGACGGCTTCATGGACGCCGTGGAAAACGATCAGGACTGGCCGACCGTCTTCCCCGTGCACGTGAAAGAGCAGGGCGAGATCGACCTCAACGACGCGTCGAAGGTCGTCTGGCGCGAGTGGCCCACCCGCGAAAACTACGTCACCCGCGACGACGGCCTGGTGGCCTGCAAGATCTACGGCCACATCCGCGCCCGCCATCTGTGGGACATGATCATGGTCTCGACGTATGACTACGCCGAGCCGGGCTTCATCCTCATCGACCGCGTCAACGAGATGAACAACAACTGGTGGTGCGAGCAGATCCGCGCCACCAACCCCTGCGGCGAGCAGCCGCTGCCGCCGTACGGCTCGTGCCTGCTGGGCTCGGTGAACCTCACCACCTTCGTGCGCGACCCGTTCGGCCCGAAGGCCCGTTTCGACTGGGAGGAATACCGCGAGGTCGTGCGCGTGTTCACCCGCATGCTCGACAACGTGGTGGAAATCAACGGCCTGCCGCTGCCGCAGCAGCGCGAAGAGATCCTCTCCAAGCGCCGCCACGGCATGGGCTTCCTCGGCCTGGGGTCCACGCTCACCATGCTGAAGATGCGCTACGGCTCGGCCGACGCCGTGGGCTTCACCGAAGAAGTCTCCCGCGAGATGGCGGTGGCCGGCTGGGAAGTGGCGCTGGAACTCGCCAAGGAAAAGGGCCCGGCGCCCGTCCTGGCACGCGACTACGAAGTTACCGGCGACATGCTGCGCAAGCGCCCCGAGATGGCGAAGGACGGCTGGAAGGTCGGCCAGACCATCAAGGGCAGCACGCTGCACGCGAAGTATTCGCGCTACATGCAGCGCGTGGCCGAGGTCGCCCCCGAGCTGGTCGCCCAGCTCGCCGAAACCGGCGCGCGCTTCACGCACCACTCGTCGATCGCGCCCACCGGCACCATCAGCCTTAGCCTCGCCAACAACGCCTCCAACGGCATCGAGCCGAGCTTCGCGCACCATTACTCGCGTAACGTCATCCGCGAAGGCAAGAAGTCGAAGGAAAAGGTCGAGGTCTACAGCTACGAGCTGCTGGCCTACCGCGCCCTGATCAACGGCGAGGCCATGCCGTACTCGGAAGACCCGAAGGCCCGCCTGCCGGATTACTTCGTGGCGGCCGACGACATCAGCCCCAAGGAGCACGTCGACATCCAGGCGGCTTCGCAGAAGTGGATCGACAGCTCCATCTCCAAGACGGCCAACGTCCCCACCGACTACCCGTACGAAGACTTCAAGGACATCTATTTCTACGCGTACAAACAGGGTCTGAAGGGATGCACCACGTTCCGTTTCAACCCCGCCGCGTTCCAGGGTGTGCTGGTCAAGGAAACGGATCTCGAGAACACCCTCTATCGCTTCGAATTGGAAGACGGTAGCGTTGTCGAACTGAAAGGTAACGAAGAAGTCGAGTACGACGGTGAAATGCACACCGCCGCGAACCTTTTCGATGCCTTGAAGGAAGGCTACTACGGCAAGTTCTGACCCCGCGGAGAGGGAAAAAAGTATGTCGATCGAGAACCAGGTCGTCGAGGGTGAGCTGCCCTTGGACGATAAAAATGACAACGACACCACCCCGGTAGCGGAGACGGAAGTCGCCGCCGAAACGCCGGCAGCGGTCGTCGCCAAGAAGGTGGTGAAGCGTAAGCCGGTGGCCCGCAAGGTCGTCGCCGAAACGCCGGCACCGACCAGCGACACGGCAGTGGAAGACGCCGCCAGCGACGTCGAGCCCGACTTCGTGTCCGGCCCGGCACCGAAGGCAAAGCCCGCTCGCAAGGCCCCGGTGAAGAAGGCCGCGAAGAGCGCCGGCTCCGCCGAGTCCACCGAGACGACGGCCGTCGTCGCCGCTCCGGCGGCGAAGAAGGCTGCGAAGAAGGCGCCGGCGAAGAAGGCCGCTGCCGAGACGGCGGCACCGAAGGCTGCGGCGAAGAAGTCGTCGGCCAAGAAGGCTGCCGCCAAAAAGGCTGCTGCTAAGAAGGCTGCGCCGAAGAAGGCCGCTGCCAAGAAGGCTGCGCCGAAGAAGGCCGCTGCCAAGAAGGTCGCTTCGAAGAAGGCTGCCGTGAAGAAGGCCGCGCCGAAGAAGGCCGCTGCCAAGAAGGCGGCACCGAAGAAGGCCGCGGCGAAGAAGGCCGTCAAGAAGGCAGCTTCGAAGAAGTCGGCTGTCAAGAAGGCACCGGCTAAGAAGACCGCAGCGAAGAAGGCCGCAGTCAAGAAGTCGGCCGGCCGCAAGGCAGCCGTCAAGAAGGTCGCCCGCAAGGGTGCGAAGACCACCGCCGCTCGCAAGGGCGCAGGTCGCGTCGCCAAGAAGGCCGCCAAGGTCGCTCGCAAGAGCGCTGGCCGCGCAGCAGTCAAGAAGACGGTCCGCAAGGCCGCCGGCAAGACGACCGCCCGCAAGGCTGTCGGTAAGAAAGTCGCCAAGGCGACGAAGAGGTCCACTGCCAGCAAGACCGGCCGCACGTCCGCTCGCAAGAGCCCGGTTCGTGGCCGCCGTAAGTAAGTAGCACCCATCCGGCCCGGCGTACGCGCCGGGCCGGATACCCAAGAGAGAAAACCATGGCGATCAAGATCGAAAAGAAGATCAAGGGCTACAACGTCGTAAAGCCCGAGGACAAGGCCGCCCCGGCCGCCGCACCCGCGCCCGTCGAAAAGGCAGCGCCCGTGGCCGAAGTCATCCAGATGCACGAGAGCCTCGAGCGTCCGGAAACCCTCGTCGGCAACACGTACAAGATCAAGTCGCCGCTCTTCGAGCACGCGCTGTACGTGACTATCAACGATATCGTCCTGAACGCCGGCACCCAGCACGAACAGCGCCGCCCCTTCGAGCTCTTCATCAACTCGAAGAACATGGACCACTTCCAGTGGATCGTGGCGCTCACCCGAATCCTGTCCGCTGTCTTCCGCAAGGGTGGCGACGTGACGTTCATCGTCGAAGAGCTCAAGGCCGTCTTCGACCCCCGCGGCGGCTACTTCAAGGCCGGCGGCGTGTACATGCCCAGCATCGTCGCGGAAATCGGCGCCGTGATCGAACAGCACATGAAGTCGATCGGACTGATCCACGATCCCGAAATGAGCGAGGCCACCCGCCAGCTCATCGCGGAAAAGCGCGCGGCTTACGAGAAGCAGTCGAAGCCCGCTGCTGCCCCGGAAGCGCCGGCGGCCTCGGTTTCGCCCTCGGCCGCCGATGCCCACACCAACGCTTCGGGCTTCCCCGCTGGCGCCACCCTCTGCGCGAAGTGCAACACGCAGGCTCTGGTGCTGATGGATGGGTGCCAGACTTGTTTGAATTGTGGGTATTCGAAGTGCGGGTAAATTGGCACACCGCGAAGCCGAGCCTTATCTATTGAAGTCGTCTTGTAGGAGAGCACGTGGATCTTTGGGACGCTTCGAAGCTCAGTCTTTTTGCGCTTTTTGTAGTGCCCGGATTTATTGCGATCAAGTGCTATCAACTTTTCTTCCCTGGCACGCATAGGTCTGCGTCTGAGCAACTGGTAGACGCGATCGCTTACAGTGTAATTAATTACGCGCTCTGGTTTATTCCAGCCCCTTTTGTGCAGAAGGAGCTGTCAGTCGGAAATGGTGGTATGTTCCATTTCTTCTATCACGTTGCTGTTGTTTTCGTGAGCCCAATAATCCTCGTCTGGATATGGAAATGTATCCGCACGAGTCAGCTTGTTCAGCGGAGCGCACCGCATCCGGTGGAGAAACCTTGGGACTTTGTTTTTCGCAAGCGCGAAGCATATTGGCTGAAAATTTTCCTAAAGAACGGCGAGGTTCTGGCCGGCCGATACGGGTCCAATTCATTTGCTTCTAGTGCGCCTTCAGATGAGCAGCTCTATCTGGAGGAAGTCTGGATTCTTGGCGAGAAAGGTCAGTTTGAGCGCGTCAAGGATCGCAGCGCGGGCGCTATTATCTCGTCGTCCGAAATCTCGTATGTTGAATTCAAGCGATAGGAAACCCCATGTCCGACAAACGATCGCATACTACTAATGATGGGTGGCAACCATCGCCCGAAAATGGATCGGGCGTTAGTAGAGGCTATCAGCCTTCGGCTCCTCCCTCACAGCCGATTCACCACGGTTATCAGCCTGTTAGCCAGCAGAGTAATCCATCAAGCAATGAGCCTCCGGGCGAAGACTAGCCTTTCAAGCGGATAGCTCGCGACTTATGCGGCGAGTTAGGGGAGGGAGGCTCCACGGTCTGCGTTCGGCGTTAGTCCTAATGCTCGCCAGGGCCGAACGTCACGAGGCTGCCGATCTAGAACGGACTCTAAGGGACGCAGCCTTTACAGCGCTAACGTGATTCAGGCGTCGGAGGCGATTATTGGATGATGCGCTAAAGGAAATACGCAGCTGGCCGCTACAGTGCGTAGTACGGAAATGGAGTTCGACCCGATGGCAAAACCCTCTAGATACTATCTCGGTCGCGTGACGAAGCTTGGCGAAATGACGTCACAGCTGCTGATCCGCATCCTCCGCGATCCTCCAATCATTACCGTGCACCGCTCGCGATTTACGGTCACTTCAGTTGAGGAAGTGATGTCGGACGATGGGCGTGTCGCGATATACGGTGTACTTGCGAAATATCGCCCTGACGGAGAAGTGCGGGTCGTTGACCCAACGGCGCACGCTGTTCGCCCCGCGCCAGTTCAAGATTTGCTGTGGGCTTCAAGCGATTTCGTCTACGTTCCATCACTCAGTGGGATCGCATATCGTCACGTGAGCGCTTCGCTTCCCAGGGAAACGTTCAGACGAGTCTTTTCGGAACTGGTGGCAAGTAGTGAGCACACGCTCTTAGGTAGCGCTGAGATCAACGCGATTTCCGATCTTCGGACCTTTGTACGCAGTCTGGCTCACATGGATACCGTCAACACAATTTTCGCCAAAGTTAGGCCGCCAAATCCATTGTTCGGGCCGCTTTGGGAGTCACTCTTCCAGTACGTAAAGTCGCGCGGTCTGGATAGCCTGAGCGTGTCAGAAACATCGATCGGAGGAATTGCGACGAGCCTTCCTGTAGTCGCCGCAGCAATCGATGAGACTGGCTCAATTGCCAATTCGGCCCGAGTTTCCCCCTCTATGGCCAGCGGCTCGGTGGCCGATTCTGCTGTGTTGATGGCCGCAGACGGCTATGGCGAAGCTGTGGTCAGCGGTACGGCCGATGGGATAAAGGTCGCATACGCGACGTATGACGACCAGCGGAGCTTCAGCATGGCGGAGCTCCCTTCGCCCACATCTCTTGCCAACGAGGCTATTCGGCAGCTGCTTAATGTGAACGATCAACGAGGTCTGCAGCATTGACCCCGCGTGTACTCCGAATCCTTCGCGCCATTGCGGCCGAGCTGACGATCTATCCACTTGCAATCGTATTTGGCTCGTTCTTTGCCCGCCCGATTGCAACAATGTACATCGCACTCGGGACGGATGCTAAGTGGTTCGCTAGCGCGCTAATGATACCGGTCACGGCGGCGGTCGCTTCTTTCTCGAAGATGGATGATCTCCTTAATCCGAAAGGGGCCCGGCGGAGGTTGCTCGACTGGCCGGACTACCTGCACTACAAAGACGCGGTGCAATCGGGCATTTGGATGTATGTCCTTGCGTTTGTCGCAATGTCATGGGGTTTCTATCTAGTGGTCGCCGCGCATCGGGTGGGCGGATTTCTGTTTATGTTCGCCGCTTCTGTGCAAACGGCCTTCACTTGCATCTCCCTCCATCTGGCATTTTGGAGGAGTCGCGAGATCCTGTCGGAATGATATTTCCCGATGACGAGTGAGCTCAAAAAACTCGCATCCGCTTATCCCTCGTAACATTTAGGAATAGTCGTGGACGCATCGCTGCTCTACACGAAGGGGTTGATCAACGAGGATCAGCTATTCCGTCACCTCTTTAGTCCTGCAAGCTTGCACGAGTGTTTTGTCGAGAAGCACTCGCGGTCGCGCGCGAAGGGTTTGGACAGAATCACGGGGCCCCAGTATCGGGATCGAGCTTACGATGAGCTTGCCGTCGCATCTCGAAAATGCATTGATGGCACGCTCTCGTTCACCCCCTACCAGGAGGTTCTGAAGCCCAAGGGGCGCGGAAAACCACCGCGGGAGATTAGTGTTCCAACGGTCAGGGATCGTACTGTACTGAGTCAACTGCTCCGATTCATCTCGCTTGTGTTTCCGGAGTGTGTACCCAAGAGCATCGCTCACACATATGTAAAGCAGATGTCCGAGACTCTAACCTCTGCGCCCGACGATGCATGGGTTTGTTGTCTAGATATAAGAAACTTCTACGACAATATCCGCTGGCCACAGCTAGGCAAGATACTGTCGTCGCGAATAGATAGTCCGTCAGCGCTTAAGCTGATAGGCGTGGCGTTGAAGACGCCTACGGTTCCTAAAGGTACGGCGAGGTCTAAACGCCAAGATCATCGTCGACGACGTGGTGTGCCTCAGGGTTTGGCGATATCAAACTTGCTCGCGGCGATCTACTTGAAGTCGGTTGACGACTTCATGGCGGCGCAAGCAGTGAGCTATCAGCGGTATGTCGACGATGTCGTCCTCGTTGGATCAAGTGCAGCGCTAGACGCTGCTTCCAAGAGGTTGGCCAGTAGGCTGAGGGTGCGCGGCCTCAGTTTGCACCCTGAGGATTCACCAAAGACCCATCTCGCTCCTAAAGCAGACCCATTCGAGTACCTCGGCTATCGTTTCGTATATCCAAAGATCGGGGTGAGAGAATCGACGGTCGAGCGATTCCTCCAGTCGATTGTCGCGAAGTTTTCCGACTATAAGTACAACAAGGCGTCCAAACTTTCGAGATACGCATACCTTTCGGAGGAGATTCTCAAGAATGCATTTCTGATGGAACTTAATGAGCGGATAACTGGCGCCGTATCGGGTGGACGTCGTTATGGATGGATTGCGTACTTCAGTCAAATTAACGATCCGCAAATCTTGTTTCGCATCGATGCGGTTATCGAAAATCTCTTTTCAAGATTATCGGACTTCAAGTTCGCAGCTCCTAAAGGGCTTAAGCGCATTGCGCGCGCCCACTGGGAGATCCGCTACGATATCTATGGGGGCTATGTGCGCAACTACGACGTCATCGTCACAGTGGAGCAAAAGATCGAGTTCTTAGTTGCACGCGGACGTATGGGGCCTGGCGAAATCCTGACAGTGGCTCAAATTGGTGAGCGATATGATGCATATCTCACGCGACAGTTGGCCGACATGCACGCGGATGAAGCTGCAATGTACTAGCACCGGCCGAGGCCCTTGGTTATTCTATGTGTGACGGGGTGCGCCACCGCTATGCGGACCTCCTAGCTATCGCTGGGGGCGAATGTGATACGCGCTGGCGAAAGCTTTGATCGGCAGTGCCGAACCTCCATACGGCTTCACGCGATGGAGTGCTTACTTACTGTTCCCCTTGGCGCACCTCGTCAACCTGAGGATCAGATTTGGAAAAGATTCGGATAACTCTTTGGGATTTTTTTACCTTCTTCATGACCGGTGTTTTAGCTGGTCTAGTAATGCTCTCATACCTCCTCCTGCGCACAGAGGTTTCATTTGCGGACGTCATCGACTTTGTGGCGAAGGCGTCGAGCGCGACAACCATTGCGGGGATATCGATTGTCGCAACTTTAGCGGGAATGTTGATTGAGCCCTTCGCTAACCTGGTCGATAAGTTCCTTAACCGACGGCTGGCGCGCTATGCCAAGAGCCTATCCACGCTTGGTTCAGCCGACGAGGCAGTTAGAGTCCGTTTGGTTGAAGATTTCGCGTTGAATGACAAAGTTCAAGGCATAGACCCTTACTACTATGCGAGGGACTACGTGGATCAGCTGCAGCTTGGTCCAAACTTGATCATCTTTTTGTCCCGCTTCGGTTTCTACCGAAATGCCATGTTAATTAGTTTGATCAGTGGCTCTTTGTTTGCCGCCACATCTGACTCCGTCTACGAGTTAGTCGCCATCGTGCTCGGTACTTTTCTCGTATCCTGGGCGCTTAAGTACAGGGGTGATCAGTTCTACTCGTACATGGCTCCATTGGTTTATAGGGCGACGTTGATTCACAGGCTGAGAACTCGCGGACGCGAAGATTCCCAATGATCGTGGGGAATCCTGTAGGAGAGCTCTCACGTAGTAGGCTTGGGCGGTGGGCGCATCCGCGGGACGACGCCTAAGGCTTGGCTCCCTTTCTGGAAGCGCGACGCGCAAAGACTGCGTTATGCGCGCCGATACATAGTGATGCGGTGGTTGTCGCGACCGGGTATCCCGTGAACGTTTTCGCGTGGAATTACAACGAAGTTCGATCCAGCGACGCACTTGGTGCTGTAAGCCCCGTCGAATTCCGTATCAATCACGCCAGAAATTCTACTTTTGATGTGTCTGCTTGACGGGGGAGCTTGCGACGAACGCCAGCAATGTCGTCCGGTACGCAAATTGTGATCGGAGCTCATCCATTCGACGCGCATTAGGTACTCTTGAAAATTGCATGTCGATGAAACTGCAAATATCCGAGCTGGCGTTCGGAAAAGTTGGTGCTGCCAGGCAATTTCCTCAATCCTAACCCCAGTCTGTCTACGATATTTTCGGGCAGCAACGGCGAACGGAGCAGTTGGCCCCGGTCGTCGAAGGCGATCCATCCGCCGTCGAAAAGATGATCTACATGAGGGGCGAGAAGGAGCCCATTGTGTCCATCAACTCGCTCAACAGTGGTGGAGTGAGACCAAGGTTTAATATGACTTGCCCGAAGAAACCTAGGGTCAGTGATCCCGGTAACCCTGCAGCCGCGTTCGACCAACTGCACCCTTCTCCGAAATAGTGCCTGCTTGGTCCTCACTTCTTGCAGTCGTTGCTGAGACGTAGCACCGATGAAGAGTTCATCGTCAGGTAATTCGCTAAGAAGATTCCCGGATGCATGATTGTCTGTCGCCGCGGGCCGAAGAACGAAGACGATTGCTTTCCGCAGATTTCCTAGCGTGTCCGGCGTCCCATCTACCTCTTCATAACGAATGAGCTCATGCTCGCCACGGAAGATGTAAGGTCTGCCTTTGCCGGTAGCCTGGAATAGAAGCAGTCGCTTGCCATTGTGCACGTGGTCTCGAATTGCGCGATTGCCGCGTACAAATGCCATGTCACCGATCTGGCCCTCGCCATATAGACGGTAGCCCTCATCGGTCACCTCATCGCGATAACCATGCTTTTCGCCGGCTTCGCCGGTAAATAGAAAGATGAACTCGGAATCGTTCGGCGTTGAGATGCCGCCTTGCCGTTGCCCGCCGTAGACATCGTGGATATCTCTGATGCGGTTATACGGTGCATCCAGTTCAAACATGGCTCCCCCCGAAGCGAAATGCGGGGCGCCCACGAAGTGACTGGCCGGTCCAGTCCGTCGGTATCGCTTATCGCCCCCGATGAGAAGTATCTCAACATTTCAAGCGCAAGCAAAGACCGTTGCGGCAGGACTACAGACAACCAGTGGTCGCCTTTGCTACCGTGACCCGCCCGCCTTTTGTTCGGATCGGAGAGGAGGCGGGAGCCGCTGCGTACCGCGGTCTAAAGCGCGAGCCAGGAGCGTTGCAGCGCCCCTGACTCGCTAACCACAACCAACTAGATAGGAGTCGATAGTGGCTACCCACGATCATACGGCACCCGCTCGCCCGCCGGATCCCCCCGGCGACACCCCACACGGTTACCGGGCCGTCTGCGTCCTGCGCAGACACGGTTGAGGAACCGGGGTGTTTTCTCTCTTTTGAGAGCGGGGCACCCATCTGCTTCGTCAATCACGCCGCCCGGAGCCCGGTCTCGGGCAGCCGGTGAACCGCGAGTCCTATGGTCCGCGGCACGTTGCCTTGTGCGCGTGCCGCGTCTGGAAGCGTGCGGCTTTTCTCAAGGAATGAAGATGTCTGAAGCGAGTGATCGCTGGATGGGTCGTCGAGTGAGTTGCCATGTGGATCCGGATGCGTCGGTCCACGATCTATTGAATGACGCGACCGAGTGGCTTCAGTTTGCTCGGGGTGTGACCGAGCTTCTCGCCGAGTTCGTGTATGAGTCTGATACGGTCGATTGTCGTCGTATGGCTTTGTCGCTCGAGGCGGTTGCAGCGATGACCCAGGCCGGCGTCCAAGCCGCTGCGGCGGCGCATGCGTGTATCACGCTCGAGACGCGTGCGAAGGTGGAAGCGAATGCGCGGGTTCTTGCACCTCCGCGAGTACCTAAGCGGCGCGTTAGACCCTATCCGGAGGATTGATCGCGTGGCGCAGGTCTTCCACCGATGCCCACTTGCCGGAGTTAGCAATCAGGCGGTGCATGAGCCGATGGCAATTCGCGCAGAGAAGGGCGACATCGCTAACCGTAGTCTTCCTCTCGCCAGTCGTCGACAGTGGAATCAGGTGATGTGCTTCGAATATCGCGTCGTCGAAGGAATTCGTCGCGGTCGGATTGGTGATGGAGCACGCGTCACATCGAAGGCCGCCGGTGCGTCGCCGACTCGCCATCAGCGCCCTCCGAACGCCACGGTTTCGCTCGGTACGCTTATGCATCGTTGTGAAAACCATGCCCTCTGCAAACTGGGGTTCTCCTTCGTCGTAGGACGAGAGGGGCGCCTCAGTCACGTGCTGAAGAATGAGTTCAGCAACTTCCTTTGTTCGCGCGGGGCGGCTCTCGAAGCGTCTCCAGACTTCAAAATCAATGTTCGATCCGTTGCCTAGGCCACCTCCAACAGCGACGCTCTTCAGATTCGACAGCTTAAGCACGACACCAGCAGCGTTCCGGAAGCTTGGTTCCTTGGAATGAACTTCGTTGCCAGGCAGCGACCGGCGCAGCGCCGACAGCTCAAGAACACGTGTGTCCTTGATCGAAAGTACTTGCATGCCGCCTTCAAAGAATAGATCGAGTGCGAGGATCGTCTCGTCACGCGTCCAGGGCGGATTGCCTCGCCCGGCTGTCTTTGCCATTTCGTCTGTTCCCCCTGCTGGTGAGAGGTATCTCATTGCAAGAGGGGTTGCGGAGCGGAATCGTTGAGATTGTTCCGCGCAGCTGGAGAACGACTGAGACGATTTTCAGAAAAATCCCATATGTCAGCTACTTGTAATCAATTTTTGCGCCGCTAGACTTGCGCGCTCTGTGCAGAGGCACTGAAGGAATGTCATCAATGGATTGCAAATGCGTAGGTGCTTTTGTTGCAGTACTGCTTTCCCACGCCTGTGCGGTGTTCGCGACTGCCGGGAGCGACGCGCCCCCGCTTCCTGACAAGGTGCTTCCATTCGTCGAGCACGGTCGGACAGTCATCGCCTATCAGTCGAGCTCGGCCGACAAGCTGGGCGAAACGAACATCGTGTTCGTAACCCGACTTCTCATCCCGTCCGAACCTGCTGGGGCAGCGACACACCCAGACGAGTACATCTGCGAGCTGATTGCGCTTCGAGACGTAGATGGCGATCTTCGTGTCACGGGGCGAACCATGGAGGCAGTGGAGTGTGTGGGCAACGACAAGAATCTTGGCGCCGCATTCCGCGAGCTCGACGATAACCTCAGGCTCAACGGCGACGAGTTCACATTTACCAACTACAGCAACTCCGTGCGATGGGGCTGGTTTAGCTACTCGTTCCGATACGACGCGGGGCGGTGGTTCGCTTCGGGAGCGAAAGCCTCGTGGACGTCATGGAAGGACGGGTTCTACAGCGAAGTCGACGAGTCGATCCAGATAGACGATATTGGCCTCCTCTACATCGAAGACTTTACGCAAGATCGAGTTCAGCAGGCGCTGAATGACTCTCGCAAGGATGACGTGGATTATGAGGGCCTTGTTGACACAGCTCCTCCGGACATCCCAAACACGTCAAGCCTGCGATCTGCATTTTTGGAATGCACAGATCGCTCCGGCCGGGACCTCGCTGCTGTGAGGGCGTGCTCTGAGGCTGAACTTGCGTATCAAGATGAACGGTTGAACGAAAGCTACCGTCGTCTAATGCGTTCGCTTGGCGATGAAAGCAAGGACTTATCTCGCAAGGAGCAGCGGAGGTGGATAAGTGCGAGGGACTCATTCTGCAGCTCGTCCGCCTCCGGTCGCGAGGCGGCACGGCACGTCGTGGCTACGTGCCATATGTATCAAACTGCGCGGCGCGCGGACATTCTGGATGCCAGGCTGAAAGGCGTCGTTCCACTCCGGGAACGTGACGGAGAGAAATGACATGGATGATCACCTTGATGAAAACACCAGTCCCCGATCACTGATCCCAGTGCACCGGCCTAAGACTTTGGACATTCATTCCGAGCTTCGTTTGCTTCACGATCTCAAAATCGCGAACGAGAACGCGAGAGTTCTGCGACGGACTAAATCATCGATCGGTGCATGCGAATCAGCCTCGCCAGAGAAAAGCGACGTTGAGAACATTGGAGACCAGCCTGTGCGACTGACGACCCTGCTTGTCGCCGCTGCTGTTAGCGGAAGTACTGTCCAAGCGTCTACGGCGTATTCGAGTGCGCTTAAAGTGGATGCGGTAGAGAGGCTTGCCCCTCACACCCAAGGTGGGCATGTCGACCGCATTCCAACGTGGCCGAAGTCGTCGGTCGGTGAGCGCGAGATTAGTCGCGCCGTCGGTACATCTCCTCTTGATATTCTGGTCGAAGAGGTCGACGGCGAATGGGTGGCATGGATCATCGCGGCCGGAAAAGACGGCTCGGTGGCTATGGATTTCTTCAGTGGCAAGAGATTGACTGACGTAAGGTTGGGGGCCAATCCGGCCAAGCCATCGTTTACCGATGCGAATGGGGAAGTTCACGAGCAGGTCGGTGATCTAGGCCTTTCCGTCGCTCATGATGACCAAGGCCTCTACGCGGGCCAGCTTCGTCTGAATGCCGATCTGATCTTCTTTGACTGTGACGGCTGTGCGCAAGATATCAATACCGCTGAACGAGTCGATCCCGAGATTCTGCATGGGGCGCTATGGAAGAAGGTTGCGTTCTATCTGCAGGATGGTGAATGGGCTTCACGCATCAACTCGGCGGTCGATCTTCGCGACGGAACGGTTCTTCTCGCGGGAGGTCGATTCGCATTCAGGGTCAATGAGCGCGACCTATCCCCAGTTGGTTCGGCACCGAGCTTGCGCGTTGTGGATGAGAAGGCGGTGCGAAAGCTCTTGGATAAGGCTGAGCGGGAACACGTCGACGTCACGGATGCCTATCTCGCCGATCATCTCGGCTTATAGAAGCAAACAGGTAAGAAGGGAGTAGTCTCATGAAGGAACGTACATCGCTCGACAGAAATGAGTTGATGGCGCTCGCCTATTTCGCAGTGGGCGTCAGTTCGGAGGGCAGCTATGCCGGTAAGGATAGGGCCTACAAGTTATCGTTCGCTGGAAAGTACTCGTCCGACGGACGCATGCTTCCCAGTGAGAGAAGCGGTATCTCTTACGGAACGCTTCAGAAGGACTTGGGTCAGGCGGGTATTGAGCACGTCAGTGGAATGCTTGATGCGCACCAAGCTTGGGCGCGCGCTAATTCACCATCCGATCTTATTGCTGACGATGACATTGCGCAGGTCAAGGCGGACCTTGCGAGGAACGGCGACGAGATTCGGGCGCAAAATGGGCGACCGGTTGACGCTATTGCTAAAGCCAAACTCCAGCGGTTCCTTGAATCCGATACGGGTCGAGACTTCGTGCGTCGAAGTGATCGTGCTGAGGCTGAGGGTTTGGTCAATGGCCCGCTGAAAAGATTGGAAAGCACCCCTGCATTCGAACAAGCGTCCAGCGACGATAAGGTCAGGCTTGCTGTCCTAGTGGCGAAGAGTTACAACCAGAATCGAGTGCTGACGAACCGTATGCTCGATCGGATGGAAGACGGTGGTCGCTACCCTCGTACGCTAACCTCGCTCGATGAGGTTATTTCTCATACGGAGAACTTTTCGAGCGCAATGCGCTCTGGTCGCGATGCGGCGCTCTCTGCGGCGGAGCTCTATATGAAGCTCCGTGATTCAAACCCGGACAGTCCGATGTATGCAGCTTGGGATTCGGTTTTGCGCGATCCTCTTGGCGCGGAAAGCACTGGCTCGGCGAGCGATGTAAGTCGTGATTTTACCCTCCATCAAGTAACGATTCGGAACTTGTTCCTTGACGTTGGTAACTCAATGAGGCTTGTTGATGCGATCGACCAAGGGGTGTCGCATGGGAGTGGCCGACCGAGTCGGGAGGGAGGCCGTAACCCTACGTCGGGTTTTTATTTCGATGGAACGGACCTCGTGCAGTGGAACGCCGACGGTCGAGGTGTTGCGTACCTGAATGGACAGTGGTCGGAAATCACCAGAGACGATATATCGAGGCAGCGCAACGGCGATGGCTCGATAGACCTCTTTGTCGAGCGTGACGGCTTGACCCAACCGTTGCTTCATGTGAACTCGGCAATCTCTCGGCCTCGGCAGGTCGGCGAGAGGACCCTCCGAGAAGGTATGAATGGTGATGACGTGCGTGCGCTTCAGCAGAGTTTGGCGCAGTTGAACTATACCGACTCGCGTGGACGCCCCTTGCGCCCGGATGGCGATTTCGGGCCAACGACCACCGCAGCTCTCGAAGCATTTCAGCGCGATCATCAGCTCAGTGCCGACGGCATTGCCGGACCTGCGACGCTGGCTTCGATGCGTGACGCCGCCGGTGTGGGATCTCAGTCCATCGGTCGGCCGGATGCGGCGTATCCCGGGCTGCATCAGCAGCGTGAGTCCATGGCGCCGTATCAAGCCCTTCGGCCGGAGCCCATCCCGGCGCTTGGCACCGCTCCGATGATTCAAGCGCGGCCAGACGCGCCGGACTCGGGGACCCATGCGACAGAAACACCCGCCGCAAGCCTGCCCGATGCAGAACGGATTAGCCGACTCCAGCATCAATTGAATGCCCTCGGCATGACAGACGCACGAAACGAGACATTGGACGCCCATGGGGTCTACGACCTTTCGACACGGGCTGCAGTTGCGCGCTTTCAGAGCCAGGAAGGATTCGAAGTCACGGGATTTGCCGACGAGAACACTCAGCGTGCGATTGAGGGTCGTGCCCTCATCGCAAGTTTGCAGCAAGAGCAAGGTCTACACCACTCGTGGTCGATGCCCGCGCACGACGTCGTCCAGGCGAGAACGATCGAGGCGCCGACCGAGCGCGACCAAGTTTCGTCAGTCGTCCATTCCAATCAGCGGGAACTGCTAGATGGCCGCGTCGCCTCCTCCGTGATCGATCGGCCGCTCCACGCTCAAGGCGGCCCAGACCTCGACGACCCCCGCCATCCCGAGAGCGCACACCATGGCTTGTACAGCGAGCTAGGTCGCCGTGTCCCTTATGCCTCAGAGGAACGACTCCTGCAGTTCACGGCTGCCTGCCATACCAACCGGATCACCGGTGACAACCTGAGCGTCTGCCATCTGGATGAGGCGAACATGAGGATGGGTTTCCTTGGAAAGGGGCCTCTCACTACGCCTGTCACCGTCGACCTGAGCAGACCGCCGCCGGAACCCGAGCAGGCCGTTGCGCAGATCGCGCAGTACGACCAGCACCAGGCGCTGGTGCGCTCCGAGTACCTGGCGCAGCAGCAACAACAGCAGATGAGCAGGGGCGGGCCTTCCCTTTGATCGTCTGGACCGTTGGAGCCCGCCAGGCCATCGGCTAACGACACCGCCTGTCGGCTGGCGGCCCCCCAACGTCCCACTAGAACCGTGTGATTCCTCACGCGGCCCCCGCGTGCGTGCCGCTGTTCCGATGCGGCACGAGTGGACGTGCATCCTGCAAAGCTTCCCGGCCGGGTAAGGACTCGGCCTAAACACCTCTATCGCGAAGGAAAGCGACCCTATGATCGATGCGAAACGACTTACGGCTGTCTTCGTGCTCCTGGCGGCCGCGCTCGTCGCCGGCGAGTACGCTTCGGGCTACCTGCTTATCTGGCTCACAGGATGGCGGTTGGAGCTCGGGCTGCTGACCTACTGGACCTACATCCGTGCGGTTGGTGTTCCCGAATTCGCGCCCTTCGTGCTGAAGATGAAGGCGAGCGGTGCGATCGGTTTCGGCTTGCCGACCATCTTGTGGCTGATGATCAGCATCAAACTCCTGCAGAAGCCAGCCGAGTCGACGCACGGCAATGCGCGTTTCGCGAACCTCGCCGACCTGAAGAAGGCTGGCCTGCTTACGAGGCGGCCCGAGAGCATCTGTATTGGTAAGTACAAGGGCCATTACATCTGGTTGAACGGCGCACAGCACGTCATCACGATCAGTCCGACGCGCTCGGGCAAGACGACGACGATCGCAATTCCCGTGCTCCTTTCCTACCTGATGTCTATGATCGTCCTCGATATCAAAGGCGAGCTGCACAAGGCAACGAGTGGGTGGCGAGCGGCTCAGGGTCAGAAGATCTGGGTCTGGGCGCCTTACGACGATCAGGGCAACACCCATCGATTCAATCCGATGACCACCCTGGCAGGCATGGACCCCGCCAAGCGCATTGGCGAGATCCAGACCATCGCAGCCATCTTGTACCCGGATCAGCCCGGCGGCGATCCGTTCTGGATATCCCAGAGCCGGGCCGCCTTCACAGCGTTCACGTCGTACATGTTCGAGCGCTGGGATGAGAACCTGAAATGGCTCACCGAGGTCGGCGTTGAGGCTGGCATGATGCCGGACCCCAACGTGAGCGATGAATTCCCCAGCTTCGAGCGAGTGCTACGTCTCTCGAGTGGTACGGACGAGATGGGCGTGAAGGAACTCCTGACCACGGTGGTGAAGGATCGCGCCAACGCCTTTGTCAGCCCTCAGACGAAGACCGTCTTCCGAAACCTGGTGGGTCTGCCCGACGAGACGTTCTCGTCCGTCATGGCCAGCATGCAGGCGCCGCTGCAGCAGTTTCTCAGTCCCATCCTCGCGGCGGCCACCAACGCCACCGACTTCAAGGTGGAAGACTTCCGCAAGGTGCTGAGCACGCTCTACGTGATCATCCCGACCAATAAGCTCGACGAGAGCGCCAAGCTGCTGAACATCTTCTTCAGCACGGTCATCGGGAAAAACCTCGACAAGCAACTGGGCGCCGAACCGGACCTGAAATACCAGCTGCTGATGCTCATGGATGAATTCACAGCCATGGGTCGCGTGGACGTATGGGCCAAGCGCATCTCGATCTCCGCGAGCTACGGCGTGCGTGACCTTTGTATCGTTCAGAGCCGGGCGCAGCTCAAGGCGGCCTACGGCGACAACGACGCGCAGAACTTCATCACGAACCACGGCGCCCAGATAGCATTCGCCCCACGCGAGCAGGCCGACGCGAACGAATACAGCGAAATGCTTGGCTACAGAACCGTGCGTAAGCGCCAGCAGAGCACGAGCCGGGGCGGTGGTGGCCAGCAGGTATCAACGAGCTACGTTGAAGAACGTCGCGCGCTGCTGTTGCCGCAGGAGGTCAAGGAGCTGCCAGCCGATGATGAGCTGATCTTCTACGAGGGCTGCCGCCCGATTCGCGCGAAGAAGAATTGGTTCTTCAAGGACAAGATGTTCAAGAAGAGGGAAGCGATGCCGCCCGTGGCAGTCCAGGCGGTCCGGCCACGGGCTGCTCCGGTCAGTGAGTCCGCACCCATCGCGGAACCGACACAACGCGCCATGGCTGCGTTGAGTCAGGGCCGGAAAGCCGCCTGACCTGGTGCGGCCGCTGGATACGCATTCAACGAAGAACACCGACGCGAGCGCTTCTGGCGCCCGCGTCCAGGCCCTTCGCGCTAGAACACGTGGCGTAGCAGCCAGAACAGCACCGCGGCCAGCGCGATCGACACGGGCAGGGTCAGCACCCAGGCCAGCAGCATGTTGCGGACGGTGGGCCATTGCAGGCCCGAACCATTCGCGGTCATGGTGCCGGCCACGCCGGATGAGAGCACATGCGTGGTGCTCACCGGGAGGCCGAAGCGGTCGGCTGCGCCAATCGTCAGCATCGCGACCACTTCAGCCGAAGCGCCCTGCGCGTAGGTGAGGTGCTGCTTGCCGATGCGCTCGCCGACCGTGCGCACGATGCGCCGCCAGCCCACCATCGTGCCCAGGCCGAGCGCGATGGCGACAGCGACCTTCACCCAGGTGGGGATGAACTTCGTCGCCTTGTCGAGCAGGCCGTGGTAGTTGTCCAGCACGGCCTGGTCGTCCGCGGAGAATGCCGGCTGTTTCTCCTTCGCCATCAGGCGCAGCGCCTCGGAACTCAGGTACATGTTGTTGCGTACGTTGTTCACCTCGTGCTGCGGCAGGTCCGCCAGCGAGGGGCGCTGCGCGACCTGATCCGCGACCGTGGTGGTGAGCTGGTTCAGCGCGGCGAGCGTCTGCGGCGTCGCGTGCCGGCTCTGGATATAGGTTTCGATCTCGCGACGCGGATCGGCGATCACGCCGGCGCCAGTGGCGTACTTCGACATCGTCTCGCTGGCATGGTGGGCCACGGAGACGAAGGTCTGCGTTTCGCTGCTGGTCACCGCCTTGTTCAGGGCATATGCGCTGGGCACCGTGCCGATCAGGATCAGCATGATCAGGCCCATGCCCTTCTGCCCGTCGTTCGAACCGTGGGCGAACGACACGCCGGTGCAGGTCAGGATCAGCAGGCAGCGCACCCAGAACGGCGGCGGCTTGTCACCGTGCGGTTCGGCGTAGAGTTCCGGCGCCTTGACGAAGGTCTTCAGCGCGAGCAGCAGCAGGTAGGCCAGGCCAAAGCCGATCAGTGGCGAGAACAGCAGGGATTTGCCGACGCTGAGCGCCTGGCCCCAATCCACGGCGGCGTTCGCGTCGCCCGCGTTCATCATCTGGTTCATCACGCCCACGCCGATGATCGACCCGATCAGCGTGTGTGAACTCGACGAGGGCAAGCCCAGCCACCACGTGCCCAGGTTCCAGAGGATCGCGGCGAGCAGCAGCGCGAACACCATGGCGAAGCCGGTGCCGGTACCGACATTGAGCACCAGGCCGATCGGCAGCAGTTGCAACACGGCATAGGCGACCGCGCCGCTGGAGATCAGCACACCGACGAAGTTCCAGCTCCCCGACCACACCACGGCGAAGGTCGCGGGCAGCGAGCGGGTGTAGATCACCGTCGCCACGGCGTTCGCGGTGTCGTGGAAACCGTTGACGAACTCGAAGCCCAGCGCGATCAGCAGGGCGACGCCCAGAAGCACGTATTCAATGGTGGGGCTGGCCGGGGCGACCGTCAGGTCATGGCCGAGTTGGGAGCCGACGTAAATAGCCGCGGCGAGGAGCACGCCCCCGAAGACGATGAGGCTGATCATTCGGGTCTGCGGTGAGCCGACGGGCTGGGAGCTCAGGACGGTACTGTTCATCGCGTGCCTCCGGTCATGACCTCCTTACAAGTAGCAACGCACTATGACTGTCTGGTGTCAGGATGCTCAATCCGTACGCCCTGTTCCTCACATGCTATACACGCCCGTATGCTACGGAGGTCCTGAGCTTTGCTGGCATGTATTTCTGAGAGGCGTCGATGCGTGCGATGAACGATACAAGGCGGATGCGAACGTTGGTCGCTGTGGCGGCTGTAGCAGTGTTGAGCGGGACCGTGCATGCCGCGCCATCAGATGCGCCGACAGGTGCCGAATCGCGGGCTCTTACCTCGGCGCAGAGCGGGATACGGCCGAGCTATGACAGCTGCCTGCAAGCGGCCAATACAACAGCCGACATGGTTGCATGCTCCAACGAGGAGTATGCGTATCAGGACAAACGCCTGAATGATGCGTACAAGCGCTTGATGTCAGCCCTGCCAGCGGCGAAGCAGGCGTCGCTTCGTGCAGAGGAAAGGAAGTGGGTCACGTTCAAAACGAAACACTGCAAGCCGCCCGCGGGCAGTGGGACCCTGGCGATCGTTGAGTCATCGCAGTGTGCGGTGGATGAAACGGCGAAACGGGCGCGTGAGCTCGAGGGTCGAAAACCTTCGAGATAAAGCTCAGTACCCCCGCAAGCCTCTAAAGAAACTAGCGACGGTGCCGATATGGGTGCCGTCAGCAGCCAGGCTGCTGGCGCTCACTCACTATGGGGATCCTTCGTTATGGAAAACATCGAGCGCATCGATGAGTCTGTGCCTGCTACCGCCTTCGGTCTGTCCTGGGTCGCCTACGTGCGTCCGACCATCGTCCTGCTGGTCTCGTTGGCCGTGGCGGCGTTGCTATTCAGGGGCGGAATCCAATTCGTCGTTTCGTTGCTGATTCTTGGCTGGTTCGTCTATTCCATCCTTTCCGTACGAGCCGTTCGCCTCTTTGTCAACAATGACGGCATCTGGTTGAGCGGCGGCATCCTTCCTTGGAACAAGGGCGTAAGCGGCCTTCTGTGGCGCGATCTGGATGCGGCTTCTTACTACACCGGCTTCTTTAGCTGGGCTGCGAAGTCGTACCGGGTGCGTATCGGCCACCGTTTCACCAAGACCAGCGAATTGTTCCTGCAGCACGTTCGCGATGGGAATCGCGCGGTCGAAATGATCAACGGCATGCATCGCGATAGGGTGGCGGTCTCCGCCAGCTGATGACCATGGGTAACGATTCCGCCGTCGTAGCGGCAACGCAGGCGGCCAACTGGTCGGCTTTCATGAAGCGCGTGCTTCGTGATCTTCCGTACTTCAGCTTGTTTACCGGTGCCATCTACGCCGCGGGTAGAGGCTATCTGTCCGGCTACTGGTCGGGCGTCGGACTTCCTTTGATGGACGGCTACGCCTCGGTCGCCGATGTTCTCTACGAGGGCGCCCGTGCGTACTTCCTGCTTCTTGCAAACGCGCTTGACGTGGTGAAGCTGCCTGTCATTTTCGGCATTTTGTCGCTGCCATTGATTGGTCTTGCATTTCACATGCAAGACCGCTTCAAGCGGCATACCGAGAGTCTGGTCCAGCAGCTCCTCACGCCGAAGTTGCGGGCAGTGAAGCGAAAGTATGGGCCGGCGGCGGAGTCCATCGCAGAGGCGATCGACGCGTCGGAGCACTATAGCGCCGGCGTACTACGCATTGCGCGTACCGCGCTCGGCGTTATCGCTGTCATTCTGCTCGCCTTCACCTTCGCCAACCTTGCCAATCGAGAGGGTGCTATCCAAGGTAAGGGTGCAGTTGCTCGCCGGGCTGCTCATTTGCGGGAAATCGCAGACGGTCTGGTTGATGTCACGGTCGTACGGGTACGGAATCCTGTAGACGAGCACATCGAGCAAGGGGTCCCGTTCTCGTGCGAGGGTGATCGCTGCGCCCTGATGACCGCAGCCGGGCCAATTTCGCTTCCCAAGGATCGGTTCCTCGAAGAGTCGGTCGCAAAGGCTGTCTGGGACGACACGTGCCAGCGAGCTAAGCCGCTTCAATAGGCGGGCGGCAGCGCGTCGACTCTGGTACTGCATTGCTGCCGCTTTCTCCTGCGCAGATAGATTACCTTCGGCACGACGCCGGTCATCAACGGCGCAGCATTGCTTGCTATAAATACGGCACGGATCCAACCCTCTCGGAAAACGTAGGGTCTTGGTCCGAACCATCTTTCTCGCCCGAGCGAGGTGTTGAATTAGGTTCCGGCGGATTGTGGGGTTCTGCTACCTTGGTTCAAGGCTCAGTAACCAACTGCGCGTGCGATGGCAAATGAGAGCTTCTAGAATACTCAAGGTTGTTCTTGCGGCAAATGCAATCGTGCTAATCGCGATGGTCGTGCTGTATACGATCGTATCCATTGCGTGGAACATGGAGCGCGCCGAAGCGCTTTGGCAAATGTGGCTTCCCTACGTGGTGCTGTGGCCGGCTTCCCTATACGTGAGCATGAGATATCTGCGCTAAGCCATTGCGACGGCACGAAAGGAGTCAATCTGCCTGATCGAAAATGAATCTATCGCAAGGCAGGTTAGGGATTTGATGCCCGAATAACGTGCAGCCGCCATGGGAACGCCATGACAAAGCCACTGGCTTAGGTTCCAATACCAAAGCGCGGACTCAGTCTGGCTGCCAGCCCGGCCTCCGGCCAATCAAGGGATAAATCGTTGAAGACACGGAATGATTCAGATCGCCGCATGATGTTCATCGCGGCGATGGCGATGGCCCTGCTTGGTGGCCCGAACATGGTAATCGCCTCACCTTCGCCGCAGTCGGCGGGTAGCGGCAGCCAGGCGGATTTCTACGCCTGCGAGCCCGGTACCATCGCCAGGGCCGCGAAGGCCATTGGGTTTGCGGGTACCGATTTCTGGACCGAAGGCGGGCGCAATGCCTGCCGAGTCGATCCTGCCCACGACGATCGTGCCATCGTTGCGCTGACCTATGTGGCCGGTGAGGAGAAAACCGGGAAGGAGCACTCCGGCGAAGACTACGATGCCCTCGATCTCGATCTGGTCGTCCTCGACCTCACGAGCGACAACGTGCTTGCGCACACGCATGAAAGTCAGTCGATCGACGACGGTGGTGAGCGTTTTGAAGGTATTGGCGTCGACACCGCACGGTATGTACTCGCGCCTGGCATGCGTGCGTTCGGCATCAGTGTCGGCCATGCGACGCATTGCTACTGCGCCAATGGAAGTTCCACGACGTTAACGCTTTACCTGATGCGTGGCGACAAACTGGTGGAGGTCGGCGGCGTACAGACCTCGGCATCGCAGTCGGGTACCGAGAGGGGCGATACACCACCTCCGTGCACTAACCGTTCTTCGGAAGAAGCAACCACCGTTAGTGTAGGGAAGGGAAGTAGCCACGGCCTGGCCGACCTGCTGCTCACCACCGTCGTGAAAGAAACCTACGATGACGAGGACCCTTCGAAGTGCCCGGTCCTTAAGCCGACGAAGACCACGCGCACGCTAAGTTTTGACGGAACGACGTACAAGTAGGAGATCGTCTGCGTACGGGCGCAACCCGGCGCGGCCGTACAACGCAACGTTGAGCTCCTTGATTGAACCGGCAAGGCCGAAGCCTGCGTCTATGGCGCGACGGGCTTTGATGGGGCACGCGTCACTCCACATGGCTAGTGGGTTGCGTCCTTACCCGCTCTTCGCCTTCTACTATGGTTGTAGTTGACAGGGTCTCCCAATGGGGCCTATATCTACTACACCTATAGTAGATCGAGGGCAGGGGCTACCCATGAAGATCTCACTCACCGACCGTGAGGCGGACATCATGCAGGTGCTGTGGGAGCACGGGCCCTCGCTGGTCACCGATGTGCGGGCGCACCTTAGCGATAACCTCGCCTACACCACGGTGCTTACCGTGCTGCGTACCCTTCACGCCAAGGGCTACGTCGGCTACGAAGAAGAAGGCCGCGGTCATCGCTACTTCGCCAGCGTGAAGCAGCAGGCGGCGCGCAAGAACGCCTTGCAGCACCTGACGGACAAGCTGTTCAAGGGTTCGACGGAGCTGCTCTTCACGCATCTGGTCTCCGACCAGAAGCTCAGCCCCGAGCAGATCGCGAAGCTGCGTGCCTTGCTGGCGGAGCGGTCCGGCAAGGACAAGCCCTGATGTTCGCGTGGATGATCTACGCCGTGCTGGTGGCCGTCGCGCTCGGCGCGGCGGCGCTGCTGGCGGAGCAGGCGGCGAAGGCGCGTCGGTGGGCGACGCGCTGGCCGTGGATCGTCGCCATCGTGGCGTCGTTGCTGTTGCCCATCGCCATGGCGACGGTGTCTATCCGCTTGCCCAATGCCGTGCATCCCCAGGCATCCGCCGCGCCTTTCGCGTTGCGCGACGCGGCGTCGATTCCGCTGGCGTCGAACGTCATCGACTGGAGTGGTGCGCGGTCGTACACGGTGTCCACGCCAGTCAATACGGTGCTTCGCGACGTCTGGCTGGCGAGTTCATTCACGCTGTTGCTCTTTCTTGGTATCAGCACGCTGCTGTTGCACCGCCGCAAGCGTGGCTGGGCCACGGGCGATGTGGCTGGCGTGCCGGTGCTCGTGTCCGACCGTGTGGGCCCCGCCGTAGTGGGCCTGATCCGCTCGCGCATCGTCGTGCCTGGATGGGTGCTGGCGGAGTCGGCCGAGCAGCAGCGCTACGTCATGGCGCACGAGCAGTCGCATCTGGATGCGCGCGACCCGTTGCTCGTCGCCGGCGCGCTGATGCTGCTGGTGGCGATGCCGTGGAATCCTGTGCTCTGGTGGCAGTTTCATCGCCTGCGTTGTGCGATCGAGGTGGATTGCGATGCGCGGGTGTTGCGTGCCGGTGGCGACATTGGTGGCTATTGCGAGACGTTGATCCAGGTGGGGCAGAACCAGTCGGAGTTCACCGGTGCGGTCACGGCGATGTCGGAGTCGCGCTCGTTTCTTGAACGGAGGATCCGGATCATGTTGTCGACACCGCGGAAGTGGGCGACCGCGATCGCCTTTGCCCTGATCAGTGTTTCGCTGGGTCTGGCGTTGTTCGCGACGCAGGTGATGCCGCCAGTCGCGGCCAGCGCACCGTCGCCTGCCGCGATATCTGTCAAGCCCGAGCTGCTCGATGCCTACGCTGGCTTCTACGAACTCAGTGATTATTCGTTGGTGACGGTGGCTCGTAAGGGCGATGGCCTCACCGTGTTGCCCATCGGTCAGTTCGTGGCGCAGGGCACGATCGATGTTGCACCGGTGAGCGAGACGACCTTCAGCATTCCGAGCATCGACATCGCGCTGGAGTTCGTGAAAGGCGCGGGTGACAAGGCATCGTCGATCAGCATTCGCGAGCATGGCTATCCCGTCGCGGAGGCACACCGTGTCCACGACGCCACCGCGCAGCGCATTCGCGATGGGCTTGCCCAGCGCGTGAAGGAACAGAAGCCGTTCCCCGATAGCGAAAAGGCCCTGCAGCTGATCCTCAGCAATACGGTGCCGGACATAGACACCAGCCCGCAGGCGAAGGCACGCGGGGCTGTCCTGCGCGACGGCGCAGCGAAGCACCTCGCCTTCCTCGGCCCCGTCGAGTCATACCGCTTCGAAGGCGTCACCGATTACGGCTGGGACATCTACGACGTGCAGCACAAGAACGGTGCGCAACAGGTCTTCATCCAGCTCGACCGGCAGGGGCGGCTCACCAACTCCGTGATGCGCCGCCAGTAACGCGTAACCCACATCCCCGAGGGAATCGATGATGCGAATGATCCAGAAGATCGTGTTGCATGGCTACGCCGTGGGCGCAATGGCGCTCGCCGCTCCCACTCTTGCGCAGACGACAACCTGTGCCGCGGCCGACATCGCCGCGGGCGGCGTCAGCAACGCCCACACCCGTTACGTCGAAACGCACCTGCAGCCCGCCGTCATCAAGGCCGGCGACAAACCCTTCGCCCTTGCCGAGCGCATGAAGCAATACGGCGTGCCGGGCCTCAGCGTCGCCGTCATTCACGAGGGCAAACTCGCCTGGGCGCGTGGCTGGGGCGTGCGCGACACGGCGAGCTGCAAGCCGGTGACGCCGGATACCGTCTTCCAGGCGGCGTCGATCAGCAAGGTCGTCACGGCCATGCTGGCGTTGCGGATGGTGGAGCAGGGCAGAATCGGGCTGGACGCGAACATCAACGATGCGCTGCGCTCGTGGAAGCTGCCGGTCGATCCGAAGCTGGCACCTGACGGTGTCACGTTGCGGCAGTTGCTGAGCCATACCGCCGGCATCGGCATGCATGGCTTCAAGGGTTATGCGCCGGGTGAGCCGTTGCCCACGCCCGTCCAGTTGCTCGACGGTACGCCGCCAAGCAACACGGGGCCGGTGCGCAGCATCCTCCCCGTCGGTGCGCAGTTCGAATACTCGGGCGGCGGTTATGTGATCACGCAGGTCGCGCTCACCGACGTCGGCGGTGCATCGTTCGAGACGCTAGCGCAGCGCGAGGTGCTGCGGCCGCTCGGCATGACGCGAAGCACGTTCGATCAGCCGCCATCGGCGGCCATGCGGGGCAACCTCGCGATCGGCTACGTCGGCGACAAGCCCGTGCCGGGAAATTACCTGCTGCTTCCGGAGCAGGCGCCGGCCGGGCTATGGACGACGGCGGGCGATCTCGCCCGTCTGTTGATGGACGTGCAGGCGTCGGCGGCGGGAAAGACGGGCCACCGTCTCTCGCCGGCGATGGCGCGGCAGATGCTGACGCCGGTCAAGAGCAACTGGGGTCTCGGCGTCATGCTCTATACGAACTCCGAGCCTCGCTTCGGCCACGACGGTGTCAACGATGGCTACCACTCGTTCATGGTCGCGTACACCGGCAAGGGCGACGGTGTCGTGGCCCTGACCAACGGATCGAACGGTCGTGCGTTGATCGACGAAGTGGTCCGCGCCGTGGCCACGGATTACGGTTGGCCGGACATCGCGGCACCTGCCACCGAAGAGAAGACGCTAACGCTCGCGCAGCTTTCGAACGCGGCAGGCCACTTCGTCGGTGGTGGGCTCGACGCCATCATCGAGGCGCGCCCCGATGGCTTGTATGCCAACGCAGGCGCACCGGCCTTCGAGCGACTGATCGCGCTGTCGCCCAGGCGTTTCCACGTGCCGTCGATGGGCCTCACCGTCGAATACGCGCCGGACTTCCAGAGCCTCACGTTCGTCGAAGGCGGCCCTCCGATGACGATGCTGCGCGTGGCCCCGGCGACACCTGCGCATTGATCCGTCGGGATCTCGCTGCACCCTTCGTTCCGGCGTCGCGCTAGTATGCCCCGATGGTCCGCCAGCGGCGCGACCGGAACAGGGGGTTCAATGAAAGGAATGCATCGCGCGACCACCCCGGTGGTCGTGTTGCCCGGCCGGCCTTGCAATCACGTTATCGCCTTCGCGGCTTGCCACCGCCGCGGGGTGTCCCGATGAGGCATCTCTTCTGCCTCCTCGCGTTCCTGCTCGCGCTTCCCGCCACGGCTCAGGACATCAACCCCAACGAGTGGAACAACCCCTCGTTCCCCGTGCTGGACCGCCAGGTGCACGACGACCCGCGCGTGGCCTATCGGGCGGTATGGGATCTTTATTTCTCATCCGGTGACGGCGTGCGGCAATCTTTCGCGCTACGCACCTGGCTCTGGCGACGCGACCTCACCCTTCTGGAAGGCGGTACGCCACCGCGCATGACGGTGGCCGAGGCGATCCAGTCCCCGCTGGCTGACCCGAAGGCGTACCGGGAGGCGGCGTGGGTCTGGCTGAGCAAGCGGTTCTCGATCCGTCTGGCGGTCGATGGCGCGTTTGCCGAAGTGCCGAACGATCTGACCCGCCTCGCGCCGGGTATCTATGGCACGAAGGGCGGTGCCGTAAAGGTATCGGCCGTGGTGACGAATCACGGCACGGCCGATGCGGCGATCACCGTCACGGTATATCTGCCCAAGGGCTTCCTGACGTGTGCGGGCGTGCCGCTCAAGGCCGGTGCGGAAGGCGCCACGTGGTGCGTATACAGCGGCGGCTTCGCCACGCAGGCAGAAAGTGCCGCGTACATCACGGAGGCCGTACGCAGCTTCGATGGCAAGGTGACGGTCGCCGATGTCGCCATCGGCGAACCGCCCCGATATGTCCTGGCCAGACGAGAGCCGTCGCTTCCGCCGGCATGGGAAGACGCGCTCGGGGTTAAACACATCGCGGAAATGGCCGCCGCCTCGCGACACCGCGACGAGCAGCAGAGCCGTGGTGCGGTAGCTCCCTCGGCATGGGGCATGGTGGCGCTGATGGCAGCCTTGCTCGCGATCGGCGTCGTCGTGCGTCGCCGCTACGCGAGCCGCCCGCTCGTGCCTCGCTTTCTGTTCGTGATCTATGTCGTGCTCGTCGTAGCGGGGTTGGGCTTTTCCGCGCTGGACAAGAGCACGGGCGCGCCGATGAGCGGTGTGCTGTCGGTCCTCATCGAGCTTGGGTTGGGGCTGCCGTGGACGTTCTCGCTGCTCACGCCCGAGAATCACCTGCCAGACGATTCGTTGTTCCCGTGGCTGTTTACGCTCGGCAATGCCGCGTTGCTCTTCATCTTCAGTTCCCGCAGTGATCGTGAACCACCCCCTTCCCCGGAGTGATCAGATGACCTTCAAAGCGCTGCGCTACACCACCGGACTCTGCCTGCTGGCGATCGTGTCCGGACTCGTCGCTTCCGTGCCTGCCCATGCGGCAAAGCCCGCCGCAGGAACGTATACGGGCACGTTGCAGAACGCCCTCTACCGCATCGACGTCCCGCCCAACTGGAACGGCGACCTCGTCATGCTCATGCACGGCTATCAGCCCGTCGGTGCGCCGATCACCACGCCGATGACGGCGGCGGATTCCACTCCCGTGTTCCTTAAGAAGGGATTCGCAGTCGCGCAGAGCCAGTTCGCGTCGCAGGGTTTCGCGGTGAGCGATGCCATCGCCGATACCGAGCGGCTCCGCGAGCACTTCGTTCGCACTTATGGCCAGCCGAAGCACACGTATGCCTATGGCTTCTCGCTCGGCGGGCTGGCCGTCGCCGCGAGCATCGAGCGCTATCCGCATGCGTATACGGGCGCCATGATCACCTGCGGGCTGACGGTGTCGACGCCAGAGTTTCTCGACGAAGGCGCCGTGACGCCACTCGTGGCGTTCGATGCCTTGATCCCGGGAGTCATTCCCGATCTGGTGTCGCCCGATTCGCCACCCGCGATCGCGCCCGATGCCATCGCCGCGGCGGTGCAGGCTCATCCGAAGGAAGCCGCGGTGCTGGCGAAACGCCTGGAAGAAACGCCGGAAACGCTGCCGACGCTGGCGCTGTATTACATGGCGCTGCGCGAGATCCAGAAGCGCGCCGGTGGCATGCCTGTCGACAACCGCAAGGAAACGTACGAGGGCTTCGGCGACGACACCGCGTTCAATCGCAAGGTGCGTCGCTACAGTGCGGTGCCCGCCGCGGCGGCGTACGCGAAGCAGAACGTCACGCTCACGGGCCATATCGAGACCCCGCTCGTCATGCAGTGGAACACGTTCGATCAGACGATTCCGGCGCGGTTCCATGGCGTGTATCCACAGCAGATCAAAGCGGCGGGCGGCGAGAAATGGCTGACCGTGCTGGCGCCGGAGGGCGACGGCCACTGCAATTTCACCGACGAGCAGACGGCCAGCGCGTTTGACACGCTGGTGCGCAAGGCGGGTGCGGGAGCGGGCGCATCGACCAGTGTCGCAGCGAAGCCAGCACTGACGGAAATGCGGCAGCGCAAGTTGCCCTGAGATAGCGCAGGGTCAAGAATGCCCCGGCGCATTTCGCACTCATGCCGGGGGACATTCATCATGACCATCGTCATCACCGCCTTCGAGCGCTCGCCGGACGGCGGCAAGGGTCTGGCGCGCGACACGCGCGTGCGCTGGGCGCTGGAAGAGGCGGGGCTGCCTTACGAGGTTCGGCTGGTGTCGTTCCAGGCGATGAAGCAGCCGGAACATCTGTGCCTGCATCCCTTCGGCCAGATTCCCACGTTCGAGGAAGACAATCTCGCGCTGTTCGAAACCGGCGCCATCGTGCTGCACATCGCGCAGCACCACGGCGCCATGCTGCCCGATGAAGATACGGATCAGGCGCGCGCCATCATGTGGATGTTCGCGGCGCTCAACACGGTGGAACCGCCGATCCTCGACGTCTTCGTGGCGAAAGTGCTGGAAGGTGACAAGCCGTGGGCGGACGAACGCCTCGCGCTGGTGAAGGATCGCGTGCGCGCGAAGTTCCGCCAGCTGGCGGCATGCCTTGGCGATTCGGAATGGCTGGAAGGCGAGTTCACGGCGGGCGACCTGATGATGGTGTCGGTGCTGCTGCGCGCACGGCCGTCGGGCTTGCTGGATGAGTTTCCGACGCTGGCGGCTTACGTGGCTCGCGGGGAGTCGAGGCCGGCGTACCAGCGCGCCTTCGCCGCGCAGCTCGAAGTCAACGCACCGGTGTAGGAGCGCGCCTTGCGCGCGACCGCTTTTCGCGAAGAGCAACAGGCCCTGTAGCTCACGGCCTCAAAAGATGTCGCGCGCAAGGCGCGCTCCTACTGGTGCATTGCAAGTGTCTGTGGTCATCTTCGTGGTCTCGGCGGTGCGTGATATATGCACCTGAACTCTGGGGGATGCCGTAGTGACAACCTATTCACGCCTGACGATGCTCGCCGCGTTGGCCACGGCCACGCTGCCGCTTACGGCGCTCGCCACCACCGACATCGACGGCCGCTTCGACATCGGCGGTCGATCGATCCACCTGAAATGCATGGGCACCGGAACCCCGGTGGTCGTCGTCGATGCCGGCCTGGGCACGCCGCCAGCGGAAGACCCGGGCTGGCAGGGCATTGCCGCCAAGGTCTCGCCGGTCACGCGCATCTGCCTGTACGACCGCGCCGGGCTGGGTGGCAGTGACCCCGCGACGTCGCGGCCCCGCACCAGCAAGGACTCGGCCACCGACCTGCACGCCGCGCTGATGGCGGCGCACGTCGAGGGGCCTTATCTTCTCGTGGGCCATTCCATCGGCGGGCTGCATGCGCAGGGGTTCGCCAGCCTTTATCCGGCCGACACTGCTGGCCTGGTGCTCGTGTCGTCGACGCATCCCGAGCAATCGCGCACGTGGCTGGCGGCGCTGGGGCCCGCGAAGCCGGGTGAGGAGAAAGCGGTGACCGAGGCGCGCACGTTCATCAGCACGGTGCAGACGGATCCCGTGAAAAACGAAGAGAGCCTCGACATCACGCCGAGCCTGGCGCAGGCGAGGCAGCTGCGCTCGCTGGGGGCGAAGCCCGTCATCGTCGCCACGCACAGCCCGCGCTTCCGCATGGTGCCGGGGTTGTCGGAACCCATGGCGGTCAAGCTGGAAGACGGCACGCAGCGGCTGCAGAAGCAGTTCCTCACGCTGTCGACGAACGCCCACCAGAACATCGCGGCCACGGCGGGGCATGGTCTGCCGCACGAGGATCCGGCGTTCGTGGTGGCGAATATCCTGCAGGGAGTCGCCGCGGTACGGGGCGGGTAGCCGGTCGCGATTCGTCACCGGCAGGTGACGAATCGCCGTGCCACAATCGCCCCATGGCTCACACACCAGCACCCCGGCTTTCGCCCACGCGCGAATCCCGGCGCCTCCGGGCGCTGCGCGATTACGCCATCCTGGACACGCCGCGAGAAGCGGTTTTCGACGACATCGTCCAGCTGGCCAGCCTCTTATGCGAGATGCCGATCGCCGTCGTGACGCTAGTCGACGAGGGCCGGCAGTGGTTCAAGGCGGAGAAGGGGCTGGGGATGCGCGAGACGCCGCTCGAAACGTCGATCTGCGCGCATGCCATCCTCGAACACGATCTGCTGGTGGTGCCCGACACGCTGGGCGATCCGCGCTTCCGCGAAAACCCGCTGGTGGTGGGCGAGCCCGGGCTGCGTTTCTACGCGGGGGCGCTGCTGAAGAGTCCGGATGGCATGCCGCTGGGTACCGTCTGTGTGCTGGACACCCGGCCGCGCGAGCTGGGCCCCGCGCAACTCGACGGCCTGCGACGCCTGGCCCGCCAGGTGATGCACCAGATGGAACTGCGCCGCATCGTGCGCGATGCACAGCGAACCGAAGGCCGGCTTACCGGCCTGATCGCCGCCGCCGGCCACGACGTGAAGGCGCCGCTGCGTAGCGCGAATTACGCGCTGAATCGCATCCAGCGCGTGTTCCCCGACGCCGTCGATCTCTGCGCCAAGGGCGGTCGCGCACTTGCCGCGGTCGATCGCCAGTTGACGCAGCTGCTGGCGGTGGCGTCCACCGGCGCGCAGATCGATCCCACGGTCACCACGGATCTGGGCGAAGCGTTCGCCGTGCTGTCGAGCCTGTGGACGGCAGACGCGCGACGGCGCGGCATCGCGTTGTCGTTGCCCCCGGTGATCCTCAAGGTGCGTGGCCCGGAAGCGCTGATCGAGACCCTGATCGGCAACCTGCTGTCCAACGCCATGAAGTACACCCCGGCCGGCGGCAAGGTGGATGTCACGGTGCAAGACGACGGCGACCACGTGGCGGTCACCGTCGCGGACAATGGCGTGGGTATCGCGTCCGATCGGCAAGGCGCGATCTTCGACGCGTTCCGTCAGGTGGATCCGGAGGCCGAGGGTCTGGGCCTCGGCCTCTGGATCGTCGGGCAGATCGCGGCGACTCTGCAGGCCAGCGTGCAGGTGCAGTCGGAGCTGGGGCAGGGAAGTCGGTTCACCGTTCGCCTGCCCAAGGCGCATCGCTCGTAACGCGCAGCCGGCCTGGTGCGTTCCGGCGTCGGGGCCCGCATCGTGCGGCACGATGCGACGGCGTGCCGGACAGGGTGGCGCTTACTGACCCTGAAACACCGCTTCGACGTTCATGCCATCCGGGTCGAGCACGAACGCGGCGTAGTAGTGCGCATGGTAGTGCTCGCGAATGCCCGGCGGGCCGTTGTCCTTGCCGCCGGCCTTGATGGCCGCTTCGTGAAACTCGCGCACCTTGGCGCGGCTTTCCGCCGCGAACGCCACGTGGTTACCCTTTGTCGGGGGTGCGTGATCGTGGATCCAGAAGCTCGGGTAGCCGTCCCGTCCGAAGCCATGGCGGTTGCCGCGGTGGTTGGTTTCCGCAGGGCCGAACGATTTGATGAGCGTGACGCCCAGTGGGGCAAGCGCGGTTTCATAGAAAGCGCGAGACACCTCGGCGTCCTTGACGGCGAACTCGATGTGATCGATGAGCGACATGGTTTTCCGGCATCCGGTCAGGTAAGTGCGGTCTTACGTGCCGGATGACGATACATCACCGGCGCCACCGTGGGCACCGCGTTCCTGGTCGCCATACTGGCCCACAGGCGCCCCGGCCACGTCGGTGGTCAGCGAGAGCACGCTGCCGGAAAGCGGTGCCGCGTCGAGCTGGGCTTCAGACAGCCCGGCTCGCGCGGTGGTGATGTAGAGGGTTTTCAGATCGTCGCCACCAAAGGCGCAGCTGGTAGGGCGCGGCACCGGCAGGGCGATGGTTCGGTCGAGCCGGCCATCCGGTGTCAGGCGCTTGAGCGCATTGCCGTCCCACATCGCGCACCACAGGTATCCGTCGGCATCGACGGCGAGGCCGTCGGGCTTGCCGTCCGTCGCGTCGAAGGTCTTCAGTACGCGCTTGTTCGACGGCCGGCCATGCGTCAGGTCGAAGTCGTAGACGAAGATCGTGCGGCTGCCGGAGTCCGTGAGATAGAAGCGCGTCGAGTCCGGGCTCCAGCCCATGCCGTTGCAGACATGGAAGCCGGTTTCGATCTCGTGGAGTGTGCCGTCCGGGTCGAGGCGGTAGAGCGTGTCGTGGCCGGGCGTGCCGTCGAGTGCGAGCGTACCCGCCCAGAGGCGGCCCATCGCGTCGCATTTGCCATCGTTGAAGCGGCGGTTGGGCAGGCCGCTGTTCGGCGACGCGAAGGGCACCAGTGTGCCCGTGTCGATATCGAGGTGGCAGAAGCCGGTCTGCGTGGCGGCGATGTAGCCGCCGCTGCGCCGCGGAACGACGACGCTGACGAGCTCGGGCAGCATCGTGCTCCTGACATCGCCGTCGTCGACGGTGCATCGATTGACGCAATGGGCGGGGATGTCGACCCAGAGAAGCGATCGCGTGTCGGGTTGCCAGAAGGGACCCTCTCCGACCAGAGCGTCGCCGGGTATGGCATGCCGGAGGTCGAGGCCGGGCATCAACGCATCGTGTCTCAACATCGAAGGCAGCCAAAAGCGACCGTGGATCATCCCACGCGCGCCAAGATACCTCACCTGTAGGAGCGCGCCTCGCGCGCGACAGCTTTTGAAGCCAGGAGCAACAGGCCCTGCTGCTCTTCCGCGAAAAACTGTCGCGCGCAAGGCGCGCTCCTACAAAAAGCGGCCTGGCTGACGCGTGGCAGACTTTGCGGGCATAATGCCCGCGCGCACCCCGCGCACCTCACTGGAGTAAGGCCTTTGTCCTCGTCAACGCATCTCGAGACCGCCCCGGTCGGGAAGGCGGAGACGCTGCGTCGTTGCCGGATCGCCACGATCCGCTGATTCCAGCTCTGCCTCCCGCACCGGATAGCTCTTCTATTCGATTCGGGACAACCATGATCATTCCTGCCAACGCGGCCGATTTCGCCGCGCTTCTCCGTTCGCATGCGCCTCGCCAGTTCACGCTGGTGTCCGGCAACGTCATCGCCTCGCCCGAGGTGATGCGGATGCTTGCCGACCTTGCCGCCGCCATTGCCAGCACCTTCGCTCCGTCTGCCTGGATGATCGAGGAAGAAGGCGAAGTCGTGGGTTTGCTGTCCGTCGTGCGCGTGCCCGTGGATGGTGAGTTGCACATCGGGTATGGCATCGCGCCGTCGCGTCAGCGTGGCGGTGTGGCCACGCGTGCCATTGCTTCGCTGATCGCCTGGGCGCGCATGGATGCTCGCGTCACGCGGATCACGGCCGAAACCGCCGTCGACAACGTGCCTTCGCAGAAGGTGCTCGAGCGGAATGGGTTCCGCGTCGTTGGTGAGCGTGTGGACGACGAGGACGGCGCTTTGCTCTGTTGGGAGCTTGCGGTCGCATAAGTGCATTCGCCTTATCGGACGCAGTTCGCCGATGCGATCGGCTCCCACCCTCCGGTAGGTGATCCTGCCGGAGGGTGGGCGTTCTCGCGGCGACTTGCCTACCGACGGGTGGGAGCCGATCGCATCGGCGAAGCGCGCTGGGGATCAACCGCCGCGCGACCACTCAACGGCATCGGCACCTGCCGGAATACGCATCGGGCTCGACGCATCCGTCGCCGCGTACCAGATGGCTTCCGATACATCCTGCGCCGTCGTCACCGGGCCGTCCGCCACGAGGTTTTCGAACGTCTTCTGCGTGAACGCCGCATACGGTGCCGGGGCGCCGGCCTGCATGCGTGTCCTCGCGTTCTCGCCGAAGCGCGTGTCCGGTGCGCGGCCCGGCAGCACCAGCCGAACGCGGATATCGAACGGCGCGAGTTCCAGTGCCAGCGATTCGGTGAACGCGTTCACCGCGGCCTTGCTCGCGGTGTAGACGGACAACAGCGGCAGCGGGCGGTAGGTGACGCTGGAGGTGACGTTGATCACCACGCCCGCCTTCCGTTCGCGGAACTGCGGAAGCACGGCCTGCGTCATCGCCATCGTTCCGAGCGTGTTCGCTTCGAAGATGTCGCGCGCCGTGTCCATCGACGTGCCTTCCAGCGCGCCGAGCATGCCGATGCCGGCGTTGTTGACCAGCACGTCGACGGGGCCCGCGGCCTCAATCGCCTGGCGAATGCTCGCGGCATCGGTCACGTCGAGGGCAAGGACGCGCAGCCGGTCGGACGCCGGGAACAGATCCGGGCGCGGCGTGCGCATCGTGGCGACGACGTGCCAGCCCTTGTCGAGGAAGAAGCGGGCGGCGTCGAGGCCGAAGCCGGACGAGCAGCCGGTGATCAGTACGGTTTGCATGGGGACTCCTGTGATGGGCGGTACCTGTGACCCACGATAGGCGCCAGGCCACGGACTGACTACATTCCAGCGTCCATGTTTCTTTCGCAGGAGTCCGGCGATGACCGATCCACTGTCCGAGGTGGTCACCCTGCTGCAGCCCGGCCTGCGGCGCTCCAAGGTCGTCGCCGCCGCCGGTCGCTGGGGTGTGCGGCAGGCCGCGACGGGCCAGCCCGTCTATTGCGTGATCCTCGAAGGGCAGTGCGTTCTAGCCGTGGATGGCGAAGAGCCGTTGCTGCTTCAGGCGGGCGATTTCGTGCTGGTGCCGGTGTGGCGCGACACGCTGCTGCGCGGCATGGATGCGCCGCTATCGAACGACGTCGACCGCGAGCCGACGCTCCTTCCGGACGGCACGTATCGGCAGGGCCGTCAGGATGGTCCACCCGATCTGCGCATGCTGGCGGGCATCTGCACCTTCGATTCACCCGACGCGACGCTGCTCGTGTCGTTGCTTCCGCGACACGTGCTCGTGCGCGGCGACCCGCGGTTGTCGACGCTCGTGCAGCTCGTCAGCGACGAGTCGCGACAGCAACGCCCGGCTCGCGATGTCGTGCTGGCGCGCCTGCTGGAGGTGCTCTTTATCGAAGCGCTCCGTTCGACGGCGAGCACCGACGCGTCGCCCGGCCTGTTGCGTGGCCTTGCCGATGCGCGCCTCGGCGTTGCCATCCGCCACATGCACGAAAACCCCACGCGCGCGTGGACCGTGGCGGAACTCGCGAAGGAAGCCGCGCTGTCGCGCTCGTCGTTCTTCGATCGCTTCAGCCGCGCGGTCGGTGTCGCACCCATGGAATACCTGCTCGCCTGGCGCATGGCGATCGCGAAGAATCTTCTGCGCCGAAAAGAAGGCACCGTGGCCGAAGTGGCCGAGCGTGTGGGTTACAGCTCGGCCAGTACGTTCAGCGTGGCATTCGCGCGGCACGTGGGCGTGCCGCCGATGCGCTTTGCGAGGGAGTTGGGTGCGCTCTGACGCCCAGAGTGCACGACATCCCATGCCTCGGAATGGCTGCGATATCTTCGGTGGGAGCCAGCCTGCTGGCGAAGGGTGCTCGCGGCAAGCACCCTTCGCCAGCAGGCTGGCTCCCACCGAAAACGGCCACGCCTGATTTCCGGCGCCGTGCATGCCAGCGATTGTTGCCCTTCGGGCAACACCGCAGGCACCAGGAACCTCCTAGCCAGCCCGTCTGACCGCGCCTACATTGGTTCCCTCGCCAGCCATGCACGGGAGCCAGCCATGACCGATGTAGTCGCAGATCCCCTGACCATCGGGCCCGACCTCGCGCTGGGTGTCGAGGCATCCCGGATTCCCGAGGGCGGCGTGTTCGCCGGCCACGTGGACGGCGAGGCGGTGATGCTGGCGCGTACCAGCGCGGGTCTCACGGCCATCGCGGCATCGTGCAGCCACTACAGCGGGCCGTTGCACGAAGGCCTGCGTGTCGGCGACCACATCCATTGCCCGTGGCACCACGCGTGCTTCGATTTACGCAATGGTCTCGCGACGAAGGCGCCCGCACTGTCGCCACTGTCGCGCTGGCGCGTGGAGGAAATCGACGGCAAGGTATTCGTGCGCGAGAAGCTCGACGCGAAGCTGCCACCTGGAGAGGAATCCGCCGCGCTCTTGTGGGAAGCGCGCTCGCGCGCGAATGGGAGCTTGCCGCGAGCACCCTTCGCGCGCCAGCGCGCTTCCCACAGTGAAGCCGGCGGCGATAAGCGTATCGTTATCGTCGGCGGTGGTGCTTCCGGCTTCGCCGCGGCGCAGCGTCTGCGCGCGCTTGGCTTCGATGGCTCGTTGACGATACTGAGTGCGGATGCCGACGCACCGTACGACCGGCCGAATGTGTCGAAGGATTTCCTCGCCGGCACGGCCGAGCCCGAATGGATGCCGCTGAAGGATGATGCGTTCTATGGGGATCTCGGCATCGATGTGCGGCTTGGTGCGAACGTGACCGGCGTCGATGCGAAGGCCCACACGGTGACGTTCGTATCGGGTGCAGTCTCACAGCAAGCACCCGATAACCAGCAGGCGCCGGGTGAGACACTCGGCTACGACAAACTGCTTCTCGCCACGGGTGCCGAGCCCATTCGTCCCAACGCGCCGGGGTTCGACCATCCGCATGTGCACACCGTGCGCAGCATGAAGGACGCCGAGGCGATCCTCGCGGATATCGATGCGTCGCAGACTGTCGCCGTCATCGGCAGCAGTTTCATCGGGATGGAAGTGGCGGCGTCGCTGCGCAACCGGAACGTCGCGGTGCACGTCATCGGACCGGAAGATGCGCCGCTGGCCAGCAAACTAGGGCCGCAGATCGGCGCGTTGATCCAGCGTCTGCATGAAGAGAACGGCGTGACGTTCCATCTGGGGCGGCGCGCGATGGCGTACGAAGGCGGGCTGGTGAAGCTCGACGACGGCACTACGGTTGCCGCGTCGCGCGTGGTGCTGGGCATCGGCGTAACGCCGAGACTGCGGCTTGCGGAGCTGGCCGGGGTGAAGATCGATAGAGGCGTCATCGTCGACCGTTCGATGCGCACATCGGATCCGGATATCTTCGCATCCGGCGACATCGCGAAATATCCCGGCCCGACGGGGGAGCCCGTACGCATCGAACACTGGGTGGTAGCAGAGCGTCTGGGTCAGGTCGCCGCGGCGGCCATGCTTGGGCAGGACGATGCGTACCAGGAGGCGCCGTTCTTCTGGAGCGTGCATTACGACGTCACGGTGCGCTATGTCGGGCACGCGGAAGGCTGGGACGACATTCAGGTGCTGGGTTCCGTCGACGCGAAGGACGCGGAAGTGCGTTACGTGAAAGACGGCAAGGTCGTCGCTGTCGCGACAATCAATCGCGATCTGGACTGCCTGAAGGCAGGCGAGCGTATCGCGACTGGCGGAATGTGAACTCCGTACGGATTAATCTGCCCGGGCGTTGGATGATCGCGAGGAATGCGAACCCTTTCTTGGTTTCGACGATGGCTCGGGCGCAGGCTTCTGCGTCCCAGGCTTGTCCTGAAAAGCAGGCTCGATGGCAGGTGTTGGGGCGGGAGACACGACGGACGGATTCATCCAGGCGGCGCGCCATTTCCTGATGCTTTCCGGCGTCAGGCCGGATGCGGCGATGAAGAGGCCCATGACGGCAACGAGAACATTGAGTGTGTTGACGCGGCTAGCCAGTTTGTTATCACGGGCCTCCCTCGCGTCTCTGATGTCGGCCTTCTCGTCGGACAGCTTGAGGCGACGCTTCCGTTCTTCGTCGCGCTGGCGTTCACGAACCGCGACGGCGAGTCTCTCCACCTGTGATACGGCTTCGCTGAATTGCTCCATCAGGTTCTGTTTTGCGCTGATCAGCTGGTAGAACTCCCTGAGTTCACGCGTGTTTGGCAAGACCGGGTGTCCGAAATAGTTCGCGGCCATAAACTGAGTGACATCGCGCAATGTGCGCTCCGCATTGGACTCAGGCTCTTTCGCCGCCGCGCTCACTGCATTGGCGATGTCGTACAAGGCATTCTGGTAGGCCATTGCCAGAGCGTGCACCTGGGCGGCGCGTGCCGCACGGGCGGCACCGTCCGCATCGGCGAGAACGGCGAAGCCCTGCGAGTCGGCGAGACAGCGAAGGCCGTTACGCTCGGCGAACCAGTCGCCACGGATCTTGTCGTTTCCACGCAAGAAGCGCGAGACCTCCCGCTCGTCGTCGGACTCCGACGCCCATAGAAATTGTCGGAGGTCGTTAGGTTCGAGATCGCTGGGAAAGCCCGCTGTGTCCCGTGCATAGGCCTTGGCAAGACTTATCGCCTGATTACGATCAGCCGTCGCATCGACCCACACGATCGCCACCGCCTGTTCGTACGGCGAATCGACGAAGAAGCGAAGCATTTCATGGCCGGTCAGTTCAGTTTGCCAGACTGTCCCGCGCGACGTGCGCATCGTTTCTGCGAGTGCCGATATCAGATACTTGCTGGGGAAAGGATGGTTGGCATTTTCAGCCTTGCAACCGGTGCAATCGATAAGAACTGCCTTGTACATGGTGTCGTCCTCTGATTTACCCCTCAACGCGAGAGCGTCACGGTATCGGCAGAAGTACGACAAACCTTTAATAGGATTTGCGGTTCCTCACGGCACCGACGGCGTCGTCTTTTCCAGGATGCGCATCGACTCCGCGTTCTTCGCTTCCCATGCCGCGATTTCGGCCTTCGTCACCGGCGTGTCGTGCACGATGACGGGGCGGCCGTTCAACGACGACGCGGGCTTTTGCACCGCGCGGATGAAAGGCGCCGACGGCGTGGCGGCTACGGCGGCGATCTGGCGGGTGGCCTGGGCGGTGGTCGCGCGCAACAGGTCGAGCTGTGCCTTCTGATACGACGCCACGTAGTAGGAATAAAGCACGCCCAGGGCGAGCAGCATCGTCAGGAACGCACCGGCGATGGCGAGTGCCGGCGTGCGCGAGACGGCCGCGGTGCGATAGCGGGCCCTGGCCGTCCATGAGGGCATGGCATCGAGCGTCGCGTGCGGCATCGCGGGTTCCTCGATGGGGCCGAGCATCGCGCGTACGGCCTTGCCGTCGATGAGCCGGATGTGCCGGAACTTCGCCGCCGCTTCGACCGCGGCATCGGTGAACTCGCCCGAGCTGATCACGATGGCGCCCGTCGCGGCTGCCGTATGCATCACGCCGATCAGCTGGTGTACGTCGTTGTGCGGCACCTTCCAGCAGTTCCAGTGCTTGCATTGCACGACGATGGTCTCCGGCCCCTGCCGCAGGATCATGTCGATGCCGCCATCCGTGCGTCGGCCGCCGTTGCCGGTGCCGACGTGGTCGACGTCGAACCCCTGTCCGCGGTAGTAGTCGGCGATCAGTCGCTCGAAGTCGTCCCACGACACGCGCGTAAGCGCGTCGTCGTGACGGAAGGTGACGGGCTTGAAACCCGTGCTCATCGGTACGGCCTTGCATGGCGCACATGGGCGCCAGTTCGGACTGCCATGGTTTTCCCCTGTATCCGTAGCAACGCCGCCCCCGCGGTCGGTCGCCCGGTAGCGCCGGACTATACCCAATTTTCGGGTGCAGTCCTGTAGGCGAAGGACTACATCGTTATCGGTGCGCGCGGACTTATGCTTGCCGCATCACGGAGTGTCAGTCATGCCCTTTGTCCGCCCCATCTGTCTGTCTGCGCTCCTGCTGCCACTGGCGGCGCTTGCCGCCCCGCCGCCGGGCTGGACCGAGCGCCACGGCGTTTACGTGCTCCCGGCCAACGAGGGCGGGCAGCTGGCGTTGGTGGTTTATATCGACCGGCCCACGCAGCGCGTCACGTACGGGTTCCGGGATCTGCCGCAGCGGATGAACTGCACGCCCGCGTCGTACGGACGCGGCCCGACGCTCGATATCGAGACCAAGCGCATTCCCTTCGGGAAGGAGTGCGTCGAGGGCACGTTTACCTACGTGCCGCGAAACCTGCCGGCCCGGAAGGCGTTCATCGCGGTGCTGAGGCAGGCGACGGTGTTGCACGTGCGCACCGCGTCGTTCTTTCCGTTGACGTTCGATCTGCGGGGGCTCGGGGCGGTGCAGCGGGAACTGCAGAGCATGCCGCGCAAGTAAAGTTTCCGCCGCCGGGCCCGCTGCCGCGGGTTCGCCGATGCGATCGGCTCCCACCAGAGCCTTCTACCGGAGGTGGGAGCGGATCGTATCCAATGGGTGCTCGCCGCGAGGTTGCCCGCTGCCGCGGGTTCGCCGATGCGATCGGCTCCCACCAGAGCCTTCTACCGGATGGGTGGGAGCGGATCGTATCCGCGATGGGTGCTCGCCGCCGCCTTCACATCCTGCCGATCAGGCATACGCGGATTCGGTCACATCGCCTTTGTGACCTGCGTCACAAACTGGCGCTGAGGGTCACCTGCTGTCCACCGCAATCACTGTCTGGGCAGCTGTAACAAAGTCTTCACATGGGGTGGCACGGGCCTTGCTGATACCGGCCTGCTCCCGCACACGGCAGCTGTCATCGATCAGGGAAGAGCAGGGCGATCGACAGGGGAGCGCCTACCTCAGCGCTTAGGACTACGCATCACATGAATCGCATCTTTCGCCTCGTCTGGAACAAGACGCTCGGCCAGCTCGTCGTCGTTTCCGAGCACGCGCGCTCGTCCGCCAAGGGCGGTCGTTCCGCCGCGGGCAGCACCGTCGGCTCCGTGACCCTCAAGTGCGCTGCGCTCGCCACGGCGCTGTGCTTTGCAATGCCGGCGGCGGCCGCGAACCTGGCGATGCCGGGTGGCGCGCTCCTCGACATCAACAATGGCAACGCCGCGAACAGCGCGTCGAACACCGCCGACACCTTCAAGACCTACACGGTCACGTTCACGCCGACCACCACCGGCAACAACTACATCCTGTTCGCGTTTCGCCAGGACCCGGCGTACTGGACGTTCGGCAACGTCGGCCTGTACGCCGCCGGCGACAGCACGACCAACCTCTTTACGAACCCGCTTTTCACCCAGGGCGGCGAAATCGGTAACTCCGGCATTCAGGCGCCCGCCAACTGGGGCGTGGTCTACCAGTCCGGTACCGTGCCCCACGCCGCGGGCCACTGGAATGCGCCGGGCACCGGCGACCAGAGCACGACGAATGTGAATACCGGAACGGCCGGCTCCTGGTACGACGGTGCGGTGGGCAGCTTCGACGGCATCTATCAGGGCGTCGACCTGGTTGCGAACATCACTTACACCATCAGCTTCACGGCGCTCTCGAACGATCCGGCGAACACAGCCGGCACCGGCACGCGAGACGTCGAAATGGGCGTCTTCGCTGGCACCTGCATCACGCTGACCGGCCCGGTGGCGAACTGCAAGCCGGACAATCCGGACTTCACCGTGCTGGCGACGCCCGATGACGCCGCCGATGCGGGCGGTCCTTCCGTGGTGACGATCGATCAGCCCACGACCACCACCGACCTCGGCAGCACCGACGGCGCCTTCGACGGCGGCACGCTCGTGGTCGACGGCAACGACGTCGTGCTCGATCAGGATCTGACGATCTCGGACAACGGCGGCACGATCGATCAGAACGGTCGCGACGTCACCGTCAACGGCACGATCTCCGACGAGACGGCCGGTACGCCGGGCGACCTCACCATCGTCAATGGCGGCAACGGTGGCTCGGTCACCCTGACCGGTGAAAACACGTACACCGGCGAGACCACGATCGGCACGGGCGGCAAGCTCGTGCTCGAAGGCGACGGCAGCATCGCGTCGTCCAGCGGCCTGACGAACCATGGCACGTTCGACATCGGCGGCGCCAACGGCTACGAGACCGTTCGTTCGCTGCAGGGCGACGGCACGGTGCACCTGGGTGGCAACGACCTCACCATCGCCAACGCGCAGGGCAGCTACACCGGCACGATCGACGGCACCGGCGGCCTCAACGTCAACGGCGGTACGCAGACCCTCACGGGCACGAACACCTACACTGGCGGCACCTCGGTGAACAACGCCACCGTGTCGATCGACAACGGCCAGGCGCTCGGCACGGGCACCGTCTCGCTCAACGGCGGCACGCTCGACACCACGGCCACGACGACGCTGGCCAACACCATCGACGTCACGGGCACGGGTACGGTCGACACGAACGCCGGCACCACGCTGACGCATTCGGGCTCGGTGACGGGCAGCGGCGATTTCGTGAAGGACGGCGCCGGCACGCTCGCGCAGACCGGCACGCTGGACCATGCCGGCGCCACCATCGTCAACGACGGCACGCTGGTGCTCTCGGCCGACAACACGTACGGCGGCGGCACGATCGTCAACACCAGCGGTACGCTGGAAGTGTCGCGCGACGAGAACCTCGGTGCGCCCTCGGGCGACATCACGCTCATTGGCGGCGGCACGCTGCACACCACCGACACCCTGACCAGCTCGCGCGATGTCGACATCATCGGCGCAGGCACGATTGTCGCGGACAGCGGCACCACGCTGACGCTGGGCGGCACGGTGTCGGGTAGCGCGCTCAACCTCGGCGGCGGTGGCACGGTCGTGCTCGGTGGCAACAATACCTATAGCTTCGGTACGACGGTGACCAACGGCACCACGGTGTCCATCGCCCACGACACGGCGCTCGGTAACGGTGTCGGCTCGCTGATTCTGGACAACGGCACGCTGAATACCACGGCCAACGATATGTCCGGCCGCACGATCGTCGTGTCCGGCACAGGCACCATCGATACCGACGGCAGCACCGTGTTCGACCACAGTGGGGCGATCGCCGGCTCGGGCGACTTCGTGAAGGATGGCGAGGGCACGCTCAACCAGACGGGTACGCTGTCGCACGGCGGCAAGACCATCGTCAACGACGGCATCCTGGTGCTGAGCGGTACCAACACGTATGCGGGCGACACCGTGGTGAACACCGGTGCCGAACTTGCCATTTCCAGCGACGCGAATCTCGGCAACGCCGCCAGCGATCTGGTGCTGAACGGCGGCACGCTGATCGCGCGCGATTCGCTGGACACGTCGCGCGACGTGCACCTCGGCAACGGTGGCGGTTACCTCGAAAGCACCGCCGGCCACACGCTCGCCCTCGGTGGCGTCGTGGCTGGCGCAGGTGGCCTGACCGCCTTGGGCAACGGCACGCTGGTGCTCGGTGGCAGCAACACGTACGCCGGCGGCACGACGATCGGCAACCTCGCTACGCTCGAAATCGCCAGCGACGACAACCTCGGTGCGGCCAACGGCGGCATCGACTTCGACGGCGGCACGCTGCACAACACGGGCGATGTGGCGTCCGTGCGCGACGTGACGCTGTCCGCAAACGGCGGCCACTTCACCACCGACGGCGGCACGACCTTCGCGACCACGGGTGACGTGACGGGTAACGGCTACGTCTCCAAGGACGGCGCGGGCACCCTGCAGATCGACGGCGACGCCCATCAGGCCGGTGGCTTCATCGTGACCGGCGGCACGCTGGTGCTCAACGGCGAGAACGACTACCTCGGTTCGACGATCGTGGTCGGCGGCTCCACGCTGAAGATCGACAACGAGAAGGCACTGGGCGCGGCGTTTGGCGGCGGCCTGTTCCTCGACGGCACGCTGGAAGCCACGGGCGATGTCGATTCGTCGAAGCAGATCGTCGTGCTGGGCAAGGCCACGCTGGACATCGCCAACGGCGCGCAGATGATCGCGGGTGGCCCGATTGGCGGTGCCGGTGCGCTGGTGAAGGACGGCGAGGGCACGTTGCAGATCGACGGCGTCGCCTCGCACACGGGCGGCACGTTCGTGAACGACGGCACGCTGGTGCTCACGGGCGACAACACCTACACCGGCGGCAACACGATCAACGGCGGCACGCTGCAGATCGGCGCGGACGCGAACCTTGGCGCATCCACCAACGGCATCGATCTCGCCGGCGGTGCGCTGCATACCACCGGCAGCTTCACCACCGCACGCGACATCTCGCTCAACGGCAGCGGCACGATCGAGACCGACGACGAGACGACGCTGGTCGCGACCGGCAACGTCGCCGGCGTGTCGGGTCTGGTGAAGGAGGGCATGGGTACGCTCGACCTTTCCGGCGTCGCCTCGCACAGCGGTGGCACGACGGTGAACGACGGCACGCTCATCCTGCGCGGCAACAACACCTATACGGGCGGCACCACGATCAACGGTGGTTCGCTGCAGGTGTCGTCCGACGCCAACCTCGGCGACGCGTCCGGCAACGTGGCCATCAACGGCGGCGACCTCACCGTCACGCAGACGATGACCACGAACCGTGGCATCGTCATCGGCAGCAACGGCGCGAGCATCACCACGCTCGACGGCGTCACGCTGAACCAGAAGGGCGACATGAGCGGTACCGGTGGCCTGGTGAAACTGGGCGGCGGCACGCTGGTGGTGAGCGGCAACAACTCGTTCACCGGTGGCACGCTGATCGACGGCGGTGTCATCCGCATCGACTCCGGTTCCTCGCTGGGCACGGGCAAGATCCTTCTGCAGGGTGGCACGCTGCAGACGGTGGCGACGCTCGGCACGGGCCAGCAGGTGGTGATCAGCGGCAACTCGGGCGTGAACGTCGATGCGGGCACCACCACGGTGCTCTCGGGCAACCTCGTCGCGGCGGCAGGCGACAGCTGCTTCGTGAAGTCGGGCAAGGGCAAGCTGAGCCTCACCGGTTCGGCCAACCTCGGCAGCGGCACCTGCGTGCAGGAAGGCCAGCTGAGCGCCAATGGCGAGCTGACCAGCGCGTTCGTGCAGGTCGACGCCATCGCCACGCTGCGCGGCACGGGCCACATCACCGGCCCGGTCAATGTCGACGGCCGTCTCGCACCGGGCAACTCGCCGGGCACGCTGACGGTGGCCGGCACGGTCACGATGAACGAAGGCAGCACGCTGCAGGTCGACATCGACGGCCTCGGTACGGGTAACGGTGCGGGCAACTACTCGCGCCTGCTCGTCACGGGCGCGGGCAACGCGTTCGTGGCGGATGGCACGCTGGCCCCGTTGCTGCGCGGCATCACGGGCGACGCCACCAACACGTACACGCCGGCGATGGGCAGCTCGTATCGCATCGTGACGGCGGAAGGCGGCATCGTCGGTCGCTTCGCGGCGCTCGAGCAGCCCACCGCGGGTCTCGCCGCCAACACGCGCTTCCTCGCCTTCTACGGTGTGGATGGTGGTCACAGCATCGACCTGCGCGTGACGCCGGTGTCGTACGCGCAGCTGCTGGGCGATAACGCGAAGCGCAATGGCCTCGCGGCCGCTGGCGTGCTGGACGGCGCGGTGACGGCGCAGGACGCCGACGACGCGACGGCGGCACAGACGGGCCTGCTCTACGCGGTGTCGTCGCTCGGCGCCGATCGCCTCGCGGCGATGGTGGGTAGCCTGTCCGGCGAAGTACATGCCGATCAGGCGGCCGCCGCCCGCAACGCAGGCCTCGGCATGCAGCGCGACGTGACGGATCACCTCGGTACCGACGTCCAGGCCGCCGACGCGGCGAACCACGTCTGGGCGAACCTCACGCGCGACGGCAACCGCTCCATCGCCGACGGCCAGGGCAGTGGCTTCGAGACCGGCACGGACCGCACCACCGCGGGTATCGATCTGTATGCCGAGGGCGGCACGGTGATCGGTGTAGCGGCGACGCATCACGACACCAACGTGATCGCTCACGGCGGTTCGGGCACGATCCGCGGCAACTCGGGCATCGTGTACGCGCAGCAGGCGTTCGGCGGTTTCGTGCTGGACGGCATGGCGGCCCGCGGCACCACCGACTGGACGACGCGTCGCGTCGACCCGCTCGGCGGCGAGCAGCTGGACACGCGCACGTCGGGTAAGGACACCATGGCCAGCGCCACGCTGCGCATGCCGATGCAGACCTCGGGCGGTAATCGCATCGAACCGTACGCCAGCGTCGTCTGGCAGAAGGTCGAGCGCGATGCCGTGGCAGAGCGTGGCGAGTCCGTCGCGGTGCTGTCGCTGGACAAGCTGTCGGAGAAGGGCACGCGTGTGCTGGCCGGTGTGATGTTCGGCTCGAAGGCGGCCGATCCGCTGGCGACCACGCTGACCTGGCGTGCGGGCATCGCGGCAGGCGCCGATACGGGCGACCTGCTGAACCCGACCGTGCACGACACGCTCGCGGGCCAGCGCTTCGACACGGCGGCGCCGGGTGTGGGTCGCGGGTTCGTGCAGGTGAACGCGAACGGCACGATGCGCCTCGGCAAGAGCACCTACCTTTATGGCGGCCTCACGGCCGAAGAGGGCTCGCGCCGCTCGGCGTATGGCGTCACGGCGGGTGTTCGCGTGGCGTTCTGACGTTAGTCGTTGCTGGAAACGAAAAGGCTCGCCCTTCGGGGCGAGCCTTTTTTTGTTCGGTCGCAGCAACGTAGCTGTCGTAGGAGCGCGCCTTGCGCGCGACATCTTTTCGCGAGAAGCAACAGGCCCTGCTACTCATGGCCCCCAAAGCTGTCGCGCGCAAGGCGCGCTCCTACGGGTGTGGTCGTCGGTATCAGGCCTTCCGGCGACGGAACGCGTAGGCCACACCGAGAATCGCAAACCACACCGGGCTCGCGATCAGCGCCTTGCGCGTGTCGGCTTCCAGCGCGAGCAGCACCAGCACGAAGCCGAAGAACACCAGGCACGCCCAGCACATGAACACGCCGCCCGGCATCTTGTATGCCGACAACGCATGCAGCTCCGGCCGCTTCTTCCGGTACGCCATATAGGCGAAGAGGATCAGCGACCAGACGAACATGAAGAGAATCGCGGCGAGCGTGGTCACCAGCGTGAACGCGTTGACGAGGTCGGCGTCGAGGTACACGAGCATCGCGCCGCCCAGCAGGCAGATGCACGAGAAGAGCAGGCCGCGCGACGGCACGGCGGCCTTCGACAGGCGCTTGAACGTCTTCGGCGCGTGATCTTCCTCGGCCAGGCCGTAGAGCATGCGGCTGGTGGAGAAGATGCCGCTGTTGGCCGACGAGGTGGCCGAGGTGAGCACCACGAAGTTGATCAGGCTGGCCGCGGCGGGAATGCCGGCGAGCACGAAGAGCTCGACGAACGGGCTCTTGCCGGGCAGCACCTGGCGCCACGGCGTCACCGACATGATCACCACCAGCGACAGCACGTAGAACAGGATGATGCGCACGGGGATCGAGTTGATCGCCTTGGGCAGGTTGCGCTCCGGGTCCGCGGTCTCGGCGGCCGTGGTGCCCACCAGCTCGATACCCACGAACGCGAATACCGCGATCTGGAACCCCGCGAAGAAGCCGGTGATGCCCATCGGGAACATGCCGCCGTCGCTCCAGAGATTGGACAACGCGGCCACGTGGCCGTCGGGCGAGCGGAACGCCCACGCCACCATGCCGAAGCCGGTGACGATCAGCACGCAGATGGCGATGATCTTGATCAGCGCGAACCAGAATTCCAGCTCGCCGAAGAGGCGCACGGTGGTGAGGTTGAGCCCCAGCAGCAGGAGCACGCAGAGCACGGCGGGGATCCATGGCGCGAGTCCGGGGAACCAGAACTGCGCGTACGAGGCGATGGCGATCACATCCGCGATGGCGGTGATGATCCAGCAGAACCAGTAGGTCCATCCGCAAAAGAAGCCGGCCCAGGGGCCGAGCAGGTCCGTGGAGAAGTCGATGAACGACTTGTAGTCGAGGTTGGAGAGCAAGAGCTCGCCCATCGCGCGCATGACGAAGAAGAGCATCACGCCGATGATCAGGTAGACCAGCAGGATCGACGGGCCCGCGAGGCTGATCGTCTTGCCCGAGCCCATGAAGAGCCCCGTTCCGATGGCACCGCCGATGGCGATCAGCTGCAGATGGCGGTTCGACAGGCTGCGCCTGAGGTGCTCGGAAGAGGAATCCTGCGGATGCGACATCGGCGGCTCGGCGTTGGGACGGAAGGGGGCACCATACGGGCCGGGGAAGGTTTACGGCAAGGTTGCCCGCTTGCGCGGGTTCGCCAGCAGGCTGGCTCCCACCCTTCGGCGGCTGACTCTTCGCAAGCTTGCCCGCTGCCGCGGGATCGCCGATACGATCGGCTCCCACCCTCGGTAGGCCAGCTGCCGCAGGCATGCCTACCGAAGGGTGGGAGCCGATCGCATCGGCGAAAGCCTAAGGCGAGAGATGCGCATCGGCCACAGGATTCACCGCCCCCACACCACACCCGACCTTCGCATAAACATGCTGGATCTGCCAGCCGGACCAGTCGGCCACTGTGCCCACGTTGAAGCACGCGCCGAAGACATCCCGCGGCACCTGCAACAGTTCGCCGTCGACGATGTAGCGGCGATAGGCCGGCGCGATGTCGCCACCCCCGATAGCCGCGACCGCATGCACGAGCGCCTCGCCGGGGTCAGCCGGATCGTCGGGCATCCTTGCCAAAGCATCCTGAAGCGACGCCGCGCCTGAAGTCGCTTCGCGAATCCGCGCATCCACGAGCCACGCGAAGAGTTCCCCCCGCGCCGCGGCCATGCGACGAAGATCGGGCGAGGTATCGAACTCCGCGACCACGCGCGCGTTCGACACGCGCCGGAACGGCGAGTCGCCGTAACGCACGGTCGTCTCGTCGAGCATGCGCGCGACGTCCGCCGGTTCGATCAGCGCACGTACCATCGTCATCGCACGCCACGCCGCGAAGCCCTGGCGGTACCACGCCGTCGCGGCATCGATGTGCGCGTCGTCGTTCTCCACGGCGGCAAGCACGAGCCGTGCGCGTTCGATGCCCGGCGACATGTTGCGGGAGTGATAGGACATGGCACCCGACGGAAGCGTGGTTGTCGACAGCGAGAAGCGGGTGTCCTTCATGCCCACGATGTTCACGGTGAGATCGTGCCGTTGCTTCACCGGTACGATGCGCGTCACGGCGGCGATGGCGTCGGCCGTCGCGCCTGTATCGTCACGGGATGTGTCGATCGACGACACGCGCAAGGTCGCGTTGCCGAGCTCGCGAGTTTCCGTGGCCACGTGCGCACCGGCCATGAAACCGCTCAGCCGCACCTGACGCATCGACTGCGCGCCCCGCACCAGCGTGGAGGACACCTGCCAGCCCTCCGGGACGCTCCATTGCACGGTCGCCGTTCGCCCGTCGACATCCTCCGGCAGCGCGAACATCGCCTGCCCGGCGGCGACGATCGCGTCGGGCAGCACCATCACCGATTGCCACGTGTCGTAGCCGATGGTGTCCGGGTGCGTGGAGCGGCGCGGCCGCCACGCGAGTGTCACGACGTCGCCGGGCGACGCGTGCACCGTCCAGCGTCGTGGGGCCGAGGTATCGACGCGGCCGCGATCGATGTGGACATCGTCGGCGCCTGGCCAGGGTGCCTCGAGTGCGAGCGTGCCGGAGTCGTCGATGGTGGCCGACGCCCGGATGTCGAGCGTGCCCTCGGTGCCGACGGTGATCGCGTAGTGGATCGGCGGTGCGTCGTGCGCTGTCGTCGTGGTGGCGATCGCCATCGCCGTGGCGAGGAAAGCGATGCGGATCGAGTGGCCTGCCATGGTGGATCTCCCTGTGGTCCACGAAGCCACCTGCAAACCGCAGGCCACCGATGCAACAGGCACAGTGTGGTGGGAGCCAGCCTGCTGGCGAAGGGTGCTCGCGGCAAGCACCCATCGCCAGCAGGCTGGCTCCCACCGACGCGAACCGTGTCCACGGACAGTTCGCGGACAGGGCGGACACGGTACTATCGATGTGCCTCACTTCACCCGGAACGCCCCCATGATCGACACAGCGCGCCAGGCTCTCATCGAGCAGTACATCGACGCATACAACCGCTTCGACATCGAGGGCATGCTCGCCGTGCTTACGGACGACGTTCGCTTCGAGCACCACGCCGGCGGGGATCTGAGCGTGGCGACGGACGGCAAGGCCGAGTTCGAAAAACTCGCACGCGTGGGCGCCGCCCTGTTCGCGTCACGTCGTCAGACGGTCGAAGAGTTCCACGAAGAGGGCGACACGGTCATGGCGATCGTGTCGTTCCACGGCGAGATCGCCGAGGACATCCCGGAGGGTCCGGGCGCCGGTACCGTGATCGAGATGGACGGCACCTCGGAGTTCCGCTTCGTCGACGACCGGATCAGCCGCGTGATCGACCGCGCGTGACGTGCCGTCAGGCGGCCAGCGCCGCGATCGCGTGCAGCAGCGCCTTGCGGTCGTACGGCTTGGCCAGATAGCGCATCGGGTCCTTCACCCAGTCGTGCTGCTCCTTCGCCTCGCCGGAGGTCACCAGCACGGGCATGTCGCTGTGCCGCGTTGCCAGATCCTGGCCGCTGAGGGTGCCAGGCATGCGGATATCGGTGAACAGCACGTCGGCCTTGCCGGTGGCGAGCCAGCGCTCGGCCTCGTCGGCGTTGCGTGCGGTATGCACCTGATAACCTTCCATGTCCAGGATCATTTCGGACAGGTCGCGGATCGAATCGTCGTCTTCGACGAGGAGCACGACCTTGTGATGGGGAGCGGACATGGGCGTGGCTCGGGCCTGATGAGGTGGTATCGCGTGACGGATTAGCGGCTTCGGCGTGAACACGATGTCAACGCGTTCGACGACGTACGGCACTATTCCATTGTGTGAAGACAGCCCCCATCATAGCGTTTTCGCCGGGGGTAACCATGTCCGCACTGTCGCCGCGCACGATCGATGTGATCCGCAAGAACGAGGGGTCCCTCCTCGCCAGCTGGAGTGCCAACCTCGATGCGAGTGGCGCCACGCGTGACGCCCGCATCGGCCACGCCGAGTTCGAATCGCAGACGAAGGAATTTCTCCGCCTGCTCGTCTCCGGCTCCGCCAGGGGCACCGTCAACGACATCGCCGGCAACGAGTGGAGCGAGGCACGCACCTTCCTCGAGCGCCTTTCGCGCAGCCGCGCCCTGCAGGGTTTCGACTCCCAGCACACGGCCCACTTCATCTTCTCGCTGAAGCGCCCCCTGTTCGACCTGCTCCAGGGCGAATACGGCAACGATCCGGCCGAACTCGCCACGCAGGTCTGGGCCGTCTCCGAGCTGCTCGACGGCCTGGGCATGCACACGATCCGCACCTTCCAGAAGTCGCGCGAGGAAGTCATCGCCCGCCAGCAGGAAGAACTGCTCGAGCTGTCGACGCCCGTCGTGAAGCTCTGGGACGGCGTGCTGGCGCTGCCGATGATCGGCACGCTCGACTCGCAGCGCACCCAGGTGGTGATGGAATCGCTGCTCCAGCGCATCGTGGAGACCGGCGCCGAGATCGCCATCATCGACATCACCGGCGTGCCCACCGTGGATACCCTCGTGGCGCAGCACCTGCTGAAAACCGTCACGGCCATTCGCCTGATGGGTGCCGACGCGATCATCTCCGGCGTGCGTCCGCAGATCGCGCAGACCATCGTCCACCTCGGTCTCGACCTGCAGGGCATCGTCACGAAGGCGAATCTCGCCGACGCGCTCGCGGTGGCGCTGAAGCGCTCGGGTTTCGTCGTGACCAAGGGCGCCTGACGTCCATGGAACGCATTCCCATTCTCCGGATGGGCGAGTTCCTGCTCGTCACCATCCAGGTCGACATGCACGACCAGCTCGCCATGACGCTGCAGGACGACCTGTCCGAGCGCATCAGCAGCACCGGGGCGCGCGGCGTGCTGATCGACATCTCGGCGCTCGACATCGTCGATTCCTTCATCGGCCGCATGATCGCCACGATTTCCGGCCTGTCCAGGATCATGGACGCCGAAACCGTCGTGGTGGGCATGCAGCCCGCCGTGGCCATCACGCTCGTGGAGCTCGGTCTGACACTGCCCGGCGTGATCACGGCGCTGGACGTGGAGCGCGGCATGAAGCTGCTGCGCGATCGCGTGCAGTCGCGATGAACACGCTGCGGCAGGGTAGCCAGCCCATCGCCATCGAACAGGACGTGGTGCTCGCGCGCCAGACCGCACGCAAGCTCTCGATCGAATGCGGCCTGCGCCTCGTCGATCAGACCAAGCTGATCACGGCGGCGAGCGAACTCGCACGCAACGCGGTGATCTACGGCGGTGGCGGGCACATGGACTGGGAGTTGCTGGAAGATGGCACGCGGCGCGGCCTGCGCCTGATCTTCCGCGACGAGGGCCCCGGTATTCCCGATGTGAAGCTGGCGATGACCGACGGCTGGACATCGGGCGGTGGCCTCGGCCTCGGCCTCACGGGCGCGAGGCGTCTCGTGGACGAGTTCTCGCTCGAAAGCGCCCCGGGCGCCGGCACGCGCGTGACAATCTGCAAATGGACGTAACCTACCTCGGCGAGCCGACACGCATCGTCGCGGTCGAAGACGCCACGCAGATCGGCCACGCGCGTCGCCTCGCGCAGCTCGCCGCCACCGGCGCCGGTTTCGACGCCACCGACGCGGGGCGCGTCGCACTGGTCGCTACCGAGCTGTCCACCAACGTGCTGAAGCATGCACGCAGCGGCGAGATCCACATCTCGGTCGTGCAGGGCAGGGACGTGTTCGGCGTCGAGGTCACCGCGGTCGATCGCGGCCCCGGCTTCAACCTCGCGGACTGCCTGCCAGACGGATTCTCCACCGGTGGCACGCGCGGTGAAGGGCTCGGTGCCGTGAAGCGCCAGAGCGACGTGATGGACATCTATTCCGATCATCGCGGCTCGGTGGTGATGTCGCGCATGTATCCCAAGGGTTCCGGCAACGCGGACATCCGTTTCGGCGCGACGCAGCAGCGCATGCGCGATGAATCGGTGTGCGGCGACGGGTGGGGCCTCGGGCTGAGCGGCGACAAGGCGTCGCTTCTGCTCATCGATGGTCTCGGCCATGGCGTTTCGGCCCATGAGGCCACCGTCGCTGGCCTGGCGGTGTTTCGCGATCACGCCTTCCAGGAGCCGGTGACGCTCATGGCGTCGCTCAACGCCGGCATGACCGGCACGCGCGGCGGCGCCGCGGCCGTCGCGCAGTTCCATCGCGAGAGCGGTTCGGTGCGCTACGCCGGCATCGGCAACATCGCCGGCGGCCTGATCACGCTCGAGGGATCGCGCGGCCTCGCATCGCATCCGGGTATCGTCGGCGTGCAGGCGCGTCGCGCACAGGCCTTCGATTTTCCGGCATCGCGCGACAAGCTGCTCGTGATGTACAGCGACGGCCTGCAGTCGCGCTGGAACCTCAAGGAATATCCCGGACTCGTACTGCGTCACCCGGCGGTCGTCACCGCGCTCCTCTTTCGCGACTTCAACCGCGAGCGCGACGACATCACCATTCTCGCCATGACCCTCGGAAGCGGCCTGTGAGCGGCAACGACGACGACATCGCACGGCTCAACGCGGCGAACGACGCGCTGCGTGCCGAGCTGGAAGAGACGAACCAGGGCGTGCTGGCTCTGTACGCCGAGCTCGACAAGCAGGCGGAGCAGCTGCGCCAGGCGTCCGAGCTGAAAAGCCGCTTCCTCTCGTACATGAGCCATGAGTTCCGCACGCCGCTGGGCTCCATCCTCAGCATCGCGCGGATCATGAGCGACGGCATGGACGGCCCGCTCAACGCCGAGCAGCAGCGGCAGGTGTCGTTCGTGGCGAGCGCGGCGCGCGAACTGAGCGACATGGTGGACGACCTGCTCGACCTCGCGAAGATCGAGGCGGGGCGCATCACCATCTCGCCGGCGTGGTTCGAGCTGATGGATCTGTTCGCCGCGCTCCGCGGCACGTTCCGGCCGATCGTGGATGCCACGGACGCCGACCTGATCTTCGAAGATCCGGAGAACATGCCGAAGCTCTACACCGACGACAAGAAGCTTTCGCAGATCCTGCGCAACTTCATTTCGAACGCGCTGAAATTCACACCGCGGGGCGAAGTGCGCGTTTCGGCGCACATGGAAGGCGATGGCCACGTGCGGTTCGCCGTCAGCGACACCGGCATCGGCATTCCCGACGACATGCTCGCCTCCCTCTTCGAGGATTTCACGCAGGTGGACTCGCCGCTGCAGAAGCGGCTGCGCGGGACCGGGCTCGGGCTTTCGTTGTGCCGGCAGTTCGCGCACCTGCTTGGCGGCGAAGTCGGTGTCACCAGCACGCCTGGCAAGGGTTCCGTGTTCCACGTGGTGCTGCCACTGAAGCTGCCGACCGAGGTGACCGATGCCCCGCAATAATCGCCTCCTGATCGTCGACGACAACGCCGCCACCCGTTACGCCATGCGCCGGGTGGTGGAGCGCGCCGGTTACGAAGCGCACGAAGCGGGCACCGGCGCAGCAGGACAGGCGATGCTCGCGGCGGCCGATTTCGCCGCCGTGATCCTCGATGTGAACCTGCCCGACATGAGCGGCTTCGACATCGTGCGCAAGCTGCGCGCGGCGCCGGAAACCCTGCTTCTTCCGGTGGTTCATGTCTCCGCCGCATCGATCGATACGGGCGACCTCATCACCGGCCTCGACAATGGCGCCGACGCGTACCTGATCCATCCGGTGGATCCGGACGTGCTGCTGGCGACGCTGCGCACGCTGATGCGCGTGCGCGAGACGGAAGACGAACTCCGCGCCTCCGAAGCGCGCTTCCGTGAAATCTTCACCAATATCGCGGCGCCCATCGCCGTGATCGACGGTGAGCTCGACATCCACGATTCCAACGAAGCGTTCGACCGCCTGATCAACGAGGGCGGGTGCGAAGGACGGCTCGTCGACTGCTTCGTGCAGGGACAGGATGAAGCCCTTGCGCAGATGCGGGCGCAGCTGGAGGCCAACGAACGCTGGCGCGGCGTGCTCTGCATGCATTCGCGCGGCGGCGTGCGCGAAACGGAGTGGCGCGTGTCGCCTTACCGCGCGGAAGGCGGCCTCGTGTTCGTCGAAGACGTCACCGAGCAGCGGCGCCGCGAGCGCGAGCAGCTGGAGCAGATCGACTCCGCGCAGAACCAGCTGGCCATCGAGATCGCCGAGCGCGAACGCACCGAATCGCAGCTGATGCAGGCGCAGAAGATGGACGCGCTGGGCAAGCTCACCGGCGGCATCGCGCACGACTTCAACAACCTGTTGACCAGCATCATCACCGGCATGGATCTGATCAACCGCCAGGTCGAGGCCGGCCGGCTCGACAAGGTGCAGCGATTCGGCGATGCCGTGCTGGGGTCGGCACGCCGCGCCGCCGCACTCACGCACCGCTTGCTCGCCTTCGCGCGACAGCAGCCGCTCGATGCGAAGGCCACCGATGTCAACGCCACGATTCATTCGCTCGAAGAGATGCTGCGCCGCACGCTCAGCGAGCGCATCCTGCTGGAGCTCGACCTGTCGACCTCGCCCGTCGTCGCGCAGGTCGACATGAACCAGCTCGAGAACGCGGTGATCAACCTCGTCATCAACGCGCGCGACGCGATGCCCGACGGCGGCACGATTCGCGTGACCACGGATCAGCAGCGCCTGTCCGGCGACGTGTCGCTGCCCGATGGCGATTATGTGTATGTCACGGTGACGGATACCGGCTCGGGCATCGCGCCGGAAGTTCTGGAGAAGGTATTCGAGCCGTTCTTCACCACCAAGCCGCTCGGACAGGGTACGGGCCTCGGCCTGTCGATGATCTACGGTTTCGCCCGGCAGTCCGGCGGTGAGGCGCGCATTCGCAGTGCGGTCGGCGACGGTACGTCCGTGTCGCTGCTCCTGCCGGCCAGCGAAGGTGAGATCGCGGCTACGGTGGTGAAGGAAGGGCCGATCGCGGGCGGCCGCGGTGAGCGCGTGTTGCTCGTGGAAGACACCGACTCCCTGCGCCTGTTCGTCGCCGAGATGCTGCACGGGGCGGGCTATATCTGCTTCGATACCAGCGATACCGATCTCGCGTTGTCGCTGCTGCGCGGCGACGATCCGTTCGACCTGTTGCTCACCGATATCGGCATGCCCGGCCTCGACGGACGCGAGCTGGCGGATGCCGCGCGCGCCTGGCGGCCGACGCTGCCGGTGCTGTTCATGACCGGCTACGCGGAAAACGCGACCGAGCGGTCGCGTTTCTTAAGCCGTGACATGGATCTGATCGCCAAGCCGTTCGAGGTCGACGAGCTGCTCGCCCGTGTGCGCTCGATGCTCGGTTAGAACCCCTCGAGCACGATCTTGCCCTTCGCCTTGTGGCTCTCGATGAGCCGATGGGCGCGGCGCAGGTTCGCGGCGTCGATCGTGCCGAAGTGCTCGCCGAGGATGCTGCGCAGCGTGCCGTCGTCGATCAGCGACGCGACGCGATCGAGGATCTCGTGCTGGCGGATCATGTCCGGCGTCCCGTAGGTCGAGCGCGTGAACATCGATTCCCAGTGCAGCGAGACGGCCTTGCTCTTCAGCTTCGTCACATCGATGGCCTTGGGGTCGTCGATGAGGCCGAACTGGCCCTGCGGCTTCACGATGGCCGCGATCTGCTCGAAGTAGTCGTCGGTGTGCGTGAGGCTGACGATGTGATCGACGGTGTCGATGCCCAGCGCCTTGAGCTGCGGCTCGAGCGGCTTCGAATGATCGATGACGTGGTGCGCGCCGAGTTCGCGGACCCAGTTCGCCGTTTCGTCGCGCGACGCGGTGCCGACGATCTTCAGCTTCGTCAGGCGGCGGGCGAGCTGCACGAGGATCGAACCCACGCCGCCGCCGGCACCGATGACCAGCAGCGATTCGCCCTCGTGGCCGCCTTCGACGATGTTCATGCGATCGAAGAGCATTTCCCACGCGGTGAGTGCCGTCAGCGGCAGGGCCGCGGCATGGGCGTCGTCGAGGCTGCGCGGCTTGTGGCCCACGATGCGCTCGTCGACCAGCTGGAACTCGGCGTTGCTGCCCGGCCGGACGATGGAGCCGGCGTAGTACACCTCGTCGCCCGCCTTGAAGAGCGTGACGTCGCTGCCGACCCCGGCCACCGTACCGACGGCGTCGAAGCCCAGCACGCGGGGCGCCGTCACTTTCATGTTGTTGCGCACCTTGGTGTCCACGGGGTTCACGGACACGGCGCGCACGGCCACGAGCAGGTCGCGGGGGCCGGGCGAGGGCTTCGGCAGGTCCATCTCGACCAGCGCGTTCGCGTCGTCGATGGGCAGGCCGGCTTCGGTGTAGACGATGGCTTTCATGGGGTGGCTCCGTTGAGGATGGCGCTCATGGTCCTCTGCCGCGGCTGGGGGAAAAAGCCTCGATTCACGGGATCACTTTCACTGCTACGTGGAAAATGGGTTGCCGTCATACCGGCCCCGGTCCCCTCATCGTCATACCGGCGCACGCCGGTATCCACGGCCTCGGTTCCCGAGGGTGCCTCAGACCCAGGAGCCGATGTTTCGTTATCGCGACAACGGATTGTTCCGCGGTGGATACCGGCGTGCGCCGGTATGACGGCTAAGGCGACCACCGAAAAAACCCCATATCTTTCAACCCGCTTCCCGACTACTATCCGCCCCGTCACGACGGACGTTTTCAGGGGAACGGGATGTCGGAGGGGAAATCGGGCGTACTCGTCGATCGGCGCTTCGCGGCCGAGATGGACGCCTTGCAGCGATTCGGGCGCCTCGAGAAGGAGGCGCAGCTCGGCGACGCCGCGGCGCAGTATCGCGTCGGGCGGATGTACGCCGCGGGCGAGCATGTCACGCAGAATCACGCACGCGCCGTGCAATGGTTTCGCCGTGCGGCCGAGCAGGGTCATGTGGAAAGCCAGTGCCGCCTCGCCGCGCATTTCGCGGAAGGACTCGGCGTGTCGCGCGATCCGTTCGAAGCGGCCGGCTGGTACCGGCGCGCGGCGGATACGGGGTCGGCGGAAGCGCAGTGCGCGCTCGGCATGCTGCATGCGCGTGGCCATGGCGTGGTCGCGGATCGACAGGAGGCCCTGCGCTGGTGGGGCCTCGCCGCGGACCAGGGGCACGCCCAGGCATGCGTGAACCTCGGGGTATCGCATTATTTCGGACGCGGCGTGCCGCGCGACGCGGAGCTCGCGTTCGCGTTCTATACGAAGGCGGTGGAGCGTGGCGATCCCGAGTCGCGTGGTTACGCGGATGCCCTGTGCAGCCTCGCGCACATGTATTGCGATGGCATCGGCGTGCCTCGCGACACCGCGATGGGGGCGCACCACTATCGCCGCGCTGCCGAGATGGGCAACGGCACGGCACAGTTCGCGCTGGGCAAACTCTACGCCGAAGCGAGCGCGCAGCCTGAGGATCGCGAACAGGCGAGGCACTGGTTCGCCCGGGCGGCGGAGCAGGGCGATAGCGAAGCGCGCCGTCTCCTCGACGAACTTCAGGCCACGACGGATGCCACGGCCGACGACGTGCCCGAGCGGGTGGCGCAGATCGGTCCGCAGGATGCGTCCGCGCAGTTCCTTCTCGGCCAGCGCCTCGCCGCCGGCGACGGTGTGGCCCGCAACGACCGCGAGGCCGTCCGCTGGCTGGCGCTGGCCGCCGAGCGCCATCACGTGCCAGCACAATACGCGCTGGCGACGATGATCGACGCCGGCCGCGGCGTGCCCCGCCGCATCGACGAAGTGGTGCGCCTCCTGCGCAGCGCGGCAGGCGGCGGCCACGCCGACGCCCAGTTCGACCTCGGCCTGCTCCACGAGCGCGGCGATGGCGTGCCGCGCAATCCGTCCATCGCCCGGGCGTGGTTTCGAAAGGCCGCGGCGCGCGGGCACCTGAAGGCGCTGCGGAAGCTGGAAAAGCGGGCGTGGTGGCGGTTCTGGTAGCACGCGGCACCGTAGGAGCGCGCCTTGCGCGCGACATCTTTTGAGGCCATGAGCAGCAGGCCCTGAGCCCGCTCGCGAAAGGATGTCGCGCGCAAGGCGCGCTCCTACTAGCGCGGCGCGCGTGGGGCGTGCCGCCGCAAGAACGTGCGCCCGTGACTTCCGGCGCTTCCCGGCGCCGGGCCGGGCGCGGAACATCGGCGGAGCGACCGCCGCCGGATGTTCCGTCGGGGTCCGTACATAGGGCAACCCCATGCGTAATCCTCTCGTCTGCGCGATCGCTTTCGCGCTCGCCGGTCTCTCGTTCTCGGCCGTCGCCGCTCCCGTGGCCGATGCCGCGCAGCTCGCCACCACCCAGCTGCCGCGCACCGTGCGCCCCACGCATTACGACGTGGCGGTGGTGCCGCATGCCGACAAGCTCGCCTTCGAAGGCAAGGTGTCCATCACCATCGATGTGCTGCAGCCCACGCCGTCGATCGTGCTCAACGCGATGAACATGACCTTCGCCAACGTGTCGCTCGCCGCGGCGAAGGGCAAGGCGACGTTCGCGGCGCCGAAGGTGGCCGTCGACGAAGAAGCGCAGACCGCGACCTTTACGTTCGACCACGCGATTCCCGCCGGCAGCTACGTGCTGAGGATGGATTACACCGGAAAGATCGGCACGCAGGCGAACGGCCTGTTCGCGATCGACTACGACACCAAGGCCGACGGCAAGAAGCGCGCGCTGTACACGCAGTTCGAAAACTCCGACGCGCGCCGCTTCATTCCGTCGTGGGACGAGCCGAACTACAAGGCGACCTTCACGCTGACCGCCACGGTGCCGTCGAACCAGATGGCCGTGAGCAACATGCCGGTCGCGTCGAAGAAAGACATCGGCAATGGTCTGGCGAAGGTCACCTTCCAGCCGTCGCCGAAGATGTCGACCTACCTGCTGTTCTTCGGCCTCGGCGAGTTCGATCGCGCCACCACGAAGAGCGACGGCGTGGAGATTGGCGTGATCACGCAGAAGGGCCTCACCTCGCAGGCGCAGTTCACGCTCGACTCGGGCAAGGCCGTGCTGCAGGAATACAACGCGTATTTCGGCGTGCCGTACCCGCTGCCGAAGCTCGACAACATCGCCTCGCCCGGCCAGAGCCAGTTCTTCGCCGCGATGGAGAACTGGGGCGCGATCTACACGTTCGAATACGCACTGCTGCTGGATCCCACGATCTCCACGCAGTCCGACAAGCAGGAAGTGTTCAACACCGCCGCGCACGAAATGGCGCACCAGTGGTTCGGCGATCTGGTGACCATGCGCTGGTGGGACGACCTCTGGCTCAACGAAGGCTTCGCCTCGTGGCTCGCGTCGCGCACCACCGAGCGCCTGCATCCGGAATGGCACACCAACCTGGAAGCCGTGTTCACGCGCGAAGGCGCGATGTCGCGTGACGCCGTGGCCACCACGCATCCGGTGGTGCAGCACGTGGCGACCGTCGAGCAGGCCAGTCAGGCGTTCGACTCCATCACGTATTCGAAGGGCGAGTCGGTGATCCGCATGCTGGAGGCCTATGTCGGTGCCGACAAATGGCGACAAGGTGTGCAGGCATACATCAAGGCGCACGCGTATTCGAACACGGTGTCCGACGACCTGTGGAAGGCGATCGACGCCGCGGCCGGCAAGCCGGTGAGCACCGTCGCCCACGATTTCACGCTGCAGCCGGGCATTCCGCTGGTGCGCGTCGAGTCCGTGTCGTGCGTGAACGGTTCCACCACCATCAAGATGTCGCAGGGTGAATTCACGCGCGACCGCCCGGACAAGAAGCCGCTGACGTGGCACGTGCCGGTGATCGCGAAGACCGTCGGCGGCGCCACGTCGTCCACGCTGCTCGAGAACGGTGCCGGCTCGCTGACCGTCGCGGGTTGCGCCCCGGTGCTGGTCAACGCGGGCCAGACGGGCTACTACCGCACGCTCTACGCCCCGGCGCAGATGAAGGCGCTGCAGGGTGCCTTCGAGAAGCTCGACCCCATCGACCAGCTCGGCCTCGCCGCCGACGTGTGGGCGCTCGGCATGGGCGGCCTGCAGCCGGCGTCCGATGTGCTCGACCTCGTCAGCGCCACGCCGCTCGATGCGACGCCGCTGCTTTGGGAGAGCATCGCGAGCGATCTGTCCACGCTCAACGATTACTACGAGGGCGACGCGAAGCGTCAGGGTGCGTTGCGCAAGTACGCCATCGCGCATCTGGCACCGAAGTTCGCGCAGGTGGGCTGGGACGCGAAGCCGGGCGAGGAAGCCCCGGTGGCGATCCTGCGTTCGCACCTGATCGGCACGCTGTCGCACCTGGGCGACGAGAAGGTCATCGCCGAGGCACGCCGCCGCTACACGACGGACACCATGCCGCCGGAGCTGCGCAAGTCGATCCTCGCGGTGGTCGCATCGCATGCCGACGCCGCTACCTGGGACAAGATGCACGCCGCCGCGAAGGCCGAGAAGACCCCGCTGGTGAAGGATCGCCTGTACGCGCTGCTCGCCACGCCGCAGGACGAGGCGCTGACGAAGCGTGCGCTGGAGCTCGCGCTCACCGACGAGCCGGGCGCCACGAACAGTGCGGCGATGATCTCGGCCGCGGCACGCCAGCATCCCGAGATGACGTTCGACTTCGCGGTGGCACACAAGGACAAGGTCGACCAGTTCGTCGACTCGACCTCGGCGGCGCGCTACTACCCGATGCTTGCCGGTGGTTCGCTGGATCTGGCCACGATCGACAAGATCAAGGCGTTCGCCGACAAGTACATCGCCGCCACCTCGCGTCGTGACGCGGAGACGAGCATCGCGAACATCCGTTACCGCGCGATGGTCCGCAAGGAGCGTCTGCCGGCGGTGGATGCCTGGTTGCAGAAGAACGGTTGAGCCGTGAAGAAGAAAGCCGCCGGTCGCGAGACCGGCGGCTTTTTCGTTTTGTGCCTCGACCTCCGTCGTAGGAGCGCGCCTGCGCGCGACAGCTTTTCGCGGAAGAGCAGCAGGCCCTGTGGCTCGCGGCCTC